>Ga0366800_1031_pt1 | contig 19568 bp, 15 predicted proteins | sample BONcelN113001E14_FD_207034 | JGI IMG/M metagenome (GOLD analysis project Ga0366800, IMG submission 207034) | Enriched cells from coal bed in the Powder River Basin, Montana, United States - BONCAT cells N11 rep3 HSBNCT.N11.300.1.E14 ...
CCGGTAACAGCCATTCCGATTACAGGCATCGGAGCGGCCAGCGGAACAGCCCAGCCAGGACAAACCCTGTCGGCAGGAACAATTTCTCCGACAGGTGCGACCGTGAGCTATCAGTGGCAAAGAGCGTCTGAACCAAGCGGTACCTATACTGACATTGCCGGAGCGACAGCAAGCACTTATATCATGAGTGCAAGCGATATTGGCAGCTATATCATCGTCCGGGCAACGGGCACAGGCAACTACTCAGGAACGGTGTTCAGTACATACAAAGGCCCTGTAGCAGCCGGCCAGATCACAGCCATCGGACCAATCAGCGGAACAGCTGCAATTGGACAGACCCTGACGGCAGGGACCCTGACGCCATTCGGGGCGACAGCCGCTTACCAGTGGCAGCGATCCAACGGAAGCGTTCCATTTACAGATATTGCCGGCGCAACGATGAGCACCTACACCTTGACAGGATCAGATAGCAATTGCTACATTCGCGTTTCGGCAACGGGAACCGGGGGATATACAGGCACGGTGATCAGTGAATATATAGGCCGGGTCGGTGCTACAATCATACCGCTGACAGCCATCGGGCCGACCAGTGGCGTCGCCGAAGTGGGACAGGACTTGATCGCTGGTATCCTGAGCCCGATCGGAGCAACGGCAACATATCAATGGAAAAGGTGTGATAACGCGGGGGGAACCTATGAAAACATCCCCGGAGCGACCGGAAGCAACTATACGCTTACCATAGCGGATAAGGATAAATATATTAAAGTTTCAGCGATTGGATCCGGCACTTACTCTGGAACGCTGACCAGCGGATATAAAGGACCTGTGACGGCCGGCCAGCTTACAGCAATCGCGCCGATCAGCGGAACCACCGCAATTGGTCAGGCCCTGACAGCGGGCACCTTGACTCCGATCAATGCGACCGTGACCTATCAGTGGCAAAGATGTACAACCACAAACGGTACCTACGAAAACATTCCGGGTGCGACCTTGGGTACCTACACGCTGACGGCAGGAGATGCAGAGTACTTCATAAAAGTTGCCGTTACCGGCACAGGAGCATTTACGGCATCTGCTCCCAGTTCTTATACAGGACCGGTAGGTATTACGATCACACCGGTCACTGCCATTGGAGCGATCAGCGGAACTGCGCAGGTAACCCAAGTCCTGACAGCGGGAACGATGGAACCGTCCGGTGCCACCGTGACCTACCAGTGGATGAGATGTGATACGGCAGGAGGGGCCTATGAGAACATTGCCGGAGCAACAGCGAACACCTACACCCTTACCGCTGCGGATATGGGAAAACATATTAAAGTCCAAGCGGCCGGATCCGGAAACTACTCCGGGACGGTTATCAGCGCATACAAAGGGCCGGTAGCTGCCGGACAGATTACAGCAATCGGACCGATCAGTGGAACGACCTCTGTAGGTCAGACCCTGACTGTGGGCACCCTGACGCCATATGGGGCGACGGCAACCTATCAGTGGCAGCGATCCGATGGAAGCAATCCCTTTGCCGATATCGTCGGTGGAGCAGCCAGCTCCTACACCTTGACAGGAACGGACAGCTATTGCTATCTCCGCGTAGTGGCAACGGGAACCGGAGCTTATACAGGAACAGTAATCAGCGATTATGTGGGCAGGGTAGGAACGGCGATCACACCGCTGACCTCCATCGGTGGAACCGGCGGTACCGCTGAGGTCGGTCAAACGCTTACGGCAGGGACACTGAGCCCGACCGGGGCGACGGCAACCTACCAATGGCTGAGAGCTATCACAGCGGACGGCGACTATGGGATTATTACAGGGGCGACGGCGAGCAACTACACCCTGACAGCAGCGGATAAGGATCAATATATCAAAGTGTCTGCGGTCGGATCCGGGACCTTCTCGGGGGCGGTAACCAGTACATATAAGGGCCCGGTGACAGCCAGTCAGCTTACAGCCATCGGACCAATCGGCGGAACGACAGCAATTGGACAGACCCTGACTGCGGGGACCCTGACTCCGCTTAATGCGACCGTCACCTATCAGTGGCAAAAATGTGTCTCCACCAACGGCACCTATGAGAATATTGTCAACGCCAATGCGAGCACTTATACGCTGAAGGAAAGTGATAATGATTACTACATCAAAGTGGTTGTGACCGGGATCGGTCCTTATTCAGGTACCGTGACCAGCCCATATACAGGACCAGTAGGAACTACGATGATACCGATCACCGGGATCGATTCGATCAGCGGGACAGCGCAAGTATCCCATACCTTGACTGCAGGGAGCTTAGACCCATTCGGTGCGATCGTGACCTACCAGTGGATGAGATGCGACACAGAGAACGGCATCTATGAGAATATCCCGGGAGCGACGTTCAATACCTATACGCTGACCCCAGGCGAGAAAGATCATTATATTAAAGTTAAGGCGATTGGTGCAGCGCCCTACTCCGGAACGGTGGTCAGCGCACAGAAAGGCCCGGTAGCAGGCGGACAGATCACAGCAATCGGGCCGATCAGCGGGACAACCTTAGTTGGTCAGACCCTGACTGTGGGCACCCTGACGCCATATGGGGCGACGGCAATCTATCAGTGGCAGCGATCTGATGGTGATGGTCCCTTCGTAGATATTATCGGCGGAACCTCCAGTACCTACACCTTGACGGGACCGGACAGCTACCGTTACATCCGCGTCGTGGCAACCGGGACGGGAGCATTTACCGGTACGGTGATTAGTGATTATGTGGGCAGGGTAGGCAGTCCAGTCACACCGCTGAGCGCGATCAGCGCGATCAGCGGCACCGCCCGGGTAGGACAGGTTCTGAACGCAGGGGCATTGACCCCGGCCGGGACGGCAACCTACCAATGGCAAAGGTGTGCAACCGCTGACGGAATCTTTGAAAATATCCCTGGGGCGACAGGAAGCAGCTACACGCTCACAGCGGCGGATAAGGATAAATACTTCAAAGTGGCTGCGACCGGATCCGGTAACTACTCCGGAACGGTAACCAGCACATACAAAGGTCCGGTGGAATCCGGTCAGCTTACCACCATTGGTCCGATCAGCGGAACGACTACAGTTGGACAGACCCTGACTGTTGGCACCCTGACGCCGGTCAATGCGACCGTCAACTATCAGTGGCAAAGATGTGACTCCACCAACGGCACCTATGAAAACATTTTAAATGCCAATGCGAGCACCTATACGCTGAGGGCAGCCGATGAAGGCTATTTTATCAAAGTGGTTGTGACCGGCACCGGCGTTTATACAGGCATCGTGATCAGCGGATATACGGGACCGGTAGGCATTACGATGACATCGGTCACCGCCATCGGAACGATCAGCGGTACTGCACAGGTATCTCATACCTTGACCGCCGGAACCGTAAGCCCGTTCGGAGCGACGGTGACCTACCAGTGGCAAAAAAGCGACACTGATGTTGGAATATACGAAGATATTCCGGGAGCGACTTCCAATACCTACACGCTGGCCGCAGGAGAGAAAGATTATTATATCAAGGTCCGGGTAACCGGATCAGGGTCCTACGCCGGAACGGTGGTCAGTGAACAGAAAGGACCAGTAGCAGCTGGTCAACTGACCGCCATCGGAGCGATCAGCGGGACAACCTCGGTTGGTCAGACACTGACGGTGGGTACCCTGACACCGTATGGTGCGACGGCAGTCTACCAGTGGCAGAGATCCGACGGATCTAGTCCGTTTACTGATATTGTTGGGGGAACATCCAGCACCTACACATTGACGGGGCCAGATAGCTATCGCTACATCCGTGTGGCTGCAACAGGTTCCGGAGCGTATACAGGTACGGTGTACAGTGCGCAAGTCGGCCGGGTAGGCAACCCTGTCACACCACTGACTGGAATAGAAGCGATAGACGGCATCGCCGAGGTGGGAAAGGTTTTGACAGCAGGAACCTTGAGTCCGGCGGGGACGGCAACGTACCAGTGGCTGAGATCCGACACAGCTGGTGGAGCCTATGAATCTATCTCCGGAGCGACTGCAGACAGCTATGCCCTGACTGCAGCAGATAAAGATAAATACATTAAAGTAATGGCAACGGGAAATGGAAATTATTCTGGAACAGTGATCAGCACATTTAAAGGACCGGTAGCGGCCGGCCAGATTACAGCCATCGGTACGGTTAGCGGCACGACTACAGTAGGTCAGACGCTTACGGCAGGAAACCTAACAACGTTCAATGCGACTGTGTACTATCAATGGCAAAAATGTGACACGGCGGGTGGAGCCTATGAGGATATTGCGAACGCGAATGCGAGCACGTATACACTGAAGGCAAGTGACGAAGGGTTTTTCATCAAAGTGGTTGTGACTGGCACCGGTGCCTATGCCGGAACTGCTTCGAGTAGCCCTACGGGGCCGGTAGGCATAGCGATGACGACGGTTACGGCGGTCGGAGCAATCAGCGGAACTGCACAGGTAGGGCAGGCACTCACAGCGGGTACGGTGAATCCCCTTGGTGCCACAGTTACCTATCAATGGCAAAAAAGCGACACAGATGTCGATACCTACGAGGATATCCCGGGTGCGACTTCCGATACCTATTCCTTAACCGCAGCCGATAAGGATCACTATATCAAGGTTCAGATAACAGGATCAGGTTCCTGCGCAGGAACAGTTACCAGCGCATATCTGGGTCCGGTGACGGCCGGCCAAATCACAGCAATATCGAATATTACAGGGACGGCGGCACCGGGTCAGACTCTGACCGCAGGTATTGTCAGTCCGCTGGGTGCAACGGTAACCTACCAATGGTTAAAAGCCAGCAAGATTGGGGGTTCCTATTCAAATATCGGCGGAGCAACTTCAAACACCTACACCTTATCTACCGCGGACAGTGGCCTATATATAAAGGTTAGGGCAATCGGCACCGATGCCTATACAGGAACGGTGACCAGCAGTTACACCGGGCCGGTTAGCGGCTCCACCATACCATTGATATCCATTGGGGCAATCAGCGGCCTGCCAGAAGTCGGTCAGACTCTGACGGCAGGAGCCCTGAATCCTTTGGCCGCAACGGTGACCTATCAATGGCAGCGCAGTGCCACTTCGAACGGAGAGTATGTCAATATACCCGGGGCGGTTTCAAACACGTACATGATCAGTGATAGTGACACGGATAACTATTTGAGAGTCAGAGTAGCTGGATCTGGAAATTATACAGGAACTGTGACCAGCAGTTATACCGGGCCGGTTACAACCATCCCGGGCATGTTAATGATGATGCTTTTGGTGGATGAAAAGACGACGGTCGCCGCCATCGATGCAATCAGCGGAACAGCACAGGTGGGTAGGACACTAGAGGCAGGAGCATTGAGTCCTTCCAATGCGGAGGTGACGTATCAGTGGCAAAGATGTGATATGGCAGACGGGGATTTTGTCGATATCTCCGGAGCAACAGCTAGAACTTACACCCTCGGTGCAGATGATTTCAATTATTTCATCAGAGTCACGGCGACCGGAACGGACGGCTTTGCCGGCACTGTAAGCAGCCCGCCTACCGCACAGATAGGATCTGCCACAATCAATATAGCGGAAATTATCGGAGTAAAGGTTCCGGAGAAGGACAAAACACCGGATTTTGCAGTACAGGATAACGCACAGTATACCGCAGTGATTTCATGGAGCCCGGATGACGCAGCGTTCAGGAATGACGAGGTATATACCGCCACGATTACAATTACTCCAAAGTCAGGCTATACATTGGAAGGTCTGGCCGCAGACTTTTTCACAGTGGAGGGTGCCGTATCCGTAACCAATTCTGCTGACTCAGGTGTAGTAATTGCCGTATTCCCTACAATCACCGAAGAAGAACCGGAAGCGCCTGAAGAAGAACCGGAAGCGCCTGAAGAAGAACCGGAAGCGCCTGAAGAGGAAACGGAAGACGGAGTAGAAGATCCGGAAGCCGCAAAGCCTGAAGAGGATACAGAAGATGAGGCAGAAGGTTCAGAAGCCGTAAAGCCTGAAGAGGATACAGAAGATGAGGCAGAAGGGTCAGAAGCCGTAAAGCCTGAAGAGGATACAGAAGATTCAGAAGGAGAAGTGTAAATAATTCCTGACATGAAAAATTTACCAAATAATTCAAAAAACTGTTGAAACTTGTTGGAAAATGGTGTACAAATAAAATATATATGATCTAGGCAAACCGGGCGAAAGACCGGGACGCAAAGCGATGAGTCTAAGGCATAATTGTGCTATGATGGTCTGGCTGCAAAAGGTTTCTATTTGCAGCCGGACTTTTATTTTTGGGTTAGATATAGTAATTTTAATTGGAAAGGCAGACAAATAGGTTATGAATGAAATAAAAGACGAGAAAATGACGAAAAAACGAATGCGAGATCGCGTGATGAAGGTGGTCGGCATCCTGTTATGTGTGGTGCTGATTCCCATATTGATCATCAACCTGACACTGATTGTCAAATCCTTTACCAGCCCGGAAAAGGTGCCGGATTTCATGGGCTACAAACCATTTATTGTACTGAGCGGTTCCATGGAGCCTGTATTCGCTTCGGGAGATCTTGTACTGGTCAAGGAAATTTCGGCGGACAGCCTGAAGGAGGGGGATATCATTGCCTTCCGTGAAGGAAATGCTGTAGTAACTCATAGAATCATGACGATCACAGCGGAAGACGGAGTAAGGCAGTATATCACAAAGGGAGACAACAATAACGTTGAAGATCGTATTGCCGTTACAGATGATAAGATCGAAGGGAAGTATTTGTTGAATGTAGACGGTCTTGGAAACGCGGGAATGTTTATGCAGACTCCTTTGGGCATGGTGATTTTTATCGCACTGCCGATGATCCTCTTTATCCTGTATGATATCTTCCGCAGACGATATTATGAGCGGAGAGAGAAGCAGAGGACCAGGGAAATGGAGGAGGAGCTTGCCAGAATGCGGCAGAAGATAGCGGAAAGAGAAGAATAGGAACAACAGGCATGCGGAATCTGTATTCGAGCCTGATCACATAGAAAGAGCAAAATGATCAAATCCTGCGGACAAATTGTTTTGATCGTAGTCGAAGTAAATAACTCACATATAATAAGGAGGATGAAAGAATGAAAAAAAATTGGACAGCCAGGCTTGTTGTTCTGGTAGCGGTAATGACACTGATCACAGCATCTTTGGTATCCGGCACCTTTGCAAAATACACCACAGAGGTAAGTGGTACGGATGCGGTTGTTGTGGCAAAATGGGTAGCAGACTTTGGAGATGGAGGAACCACCTCGTCAAATGCAATAACGTCTTTCAATTTATTTGATACGACAGCAGATACTGGAGTGGCAAATGTCACTGGCGGAGGTATCATTGCCCCGGGAACATCTGGAACCTTTAGTGTGGATTATGACACGAGCGGGACGCAAGTAGAAAGAGATGTGGATATTACGATTCAGGCAGATAATCTTTCAACCCTTGAATATTTGAAATTTTACAAAGGAACCAGCTCCGGCGGTATTGATATAACCGCTGCAGTCCATGCAGGCACGGCCGGAAATCTTTTAGATGAAACTTTTGCTGCGGATGCTACAGGAGCCGACACCGTCTCAGTGTATTGGGAATGGCCGTTTGAATCCGATGCAGCACAAGATGAAGCCGATACCGCAGATGGAATAACGCCAATCACCAATGGATTAGTCACGATTACATTTAAAGCAACACAGATTGATAACTAACCCGACACAAAACGTTGCAGTTTTCTGATAACTAGAAACAAACCTTTTCCCTGCAGGGTTGCAGGGTACATCAAGATCCTTTGCCTCCTGCTGCGCTTTGAGTGAATGTTCAGGAGACAAAGGATTTTGTATCCCGTGGCACAAAGGAGATTTTCCGTGGATATGATTGACAAAAAAGAATATCAAGCGCAGGGTATGGCCACTCCTGATGACAGGAATGACCATAGGTGGAAGAAAAAGGACCTGCAGATCAAAGGAATCCTCCTTTTGCTCATCGCTGTTTCTCTGACTTCGTGTATCATCGGCTTTATCATTGGGCGCAGCGTCACGACGGATTCCCCTACCGGCTATATTATGGACACCATTCCTCTTTCTCCGGACGAGCAGGGAGCGGCTGCCCCCAAAACCTATTTCAAACTGACCGGGAGAGTCCTATATACGGACGGGACACCTTATGCGAACAGTAGGGTGGAATTGCACAGCAGTCCGAGATACACGGATACCGATGATTATGGATATTTCTACTTTGAGGATGTGGAACCCGGAAGTCATATCATCAATGTGATCCGGAACGGCGTAATACAGGCATCCTGTACGATCGAAGTGGACGCCAATGAGCGTTATACCGACTCGCAGATCGTACAGCTTGATGACGGGAGCTTTTCTATTCGCATTTCTCTGGATGTGTCCGTGCTGGAGCTAACGCTCGTATTGGACAATGGCCGGATCACTCCGCAGCTGAATGACAGCCCTTCCACGCTTGAGGATGATCGCAATATGCCGGAAATCCCCGATCAGCCAAAGCCACCGGACATTCCGGAACCGGCGAACACACCTGCGCCGCCGTTCATTCCGGAACCGCCGGTACCGCCATCGCCTCCGGCACAGGGGGGAGGCGCATCGACCCCGCCTCAACCACCGGGAGGCCCTGACAGAGCGCCTTCTATAGGGGTGACAGGACAGGGAAGCAGTCATAGCTGGAGTCTGATGACCACGGTGGATATTTTCGGGGACCGATTGGGAAACAATAATACAAGAATGATAAACGGTCAGAAAGTCCTCTCGCCGGGCGCTTCCGGTAGCTATACATTCCGGGTGAAAAATACAGAAGCAGATGACATTGCGTATGGCATCAGGCTGACGGACAACGATGAAAATCAGCCGGCGCTTCCGATGAAATATAGACTGAAAGCAGGAGGTGCCTATATCGATGGGAATCAATGGCAGACTGCGGCGGAGCTGCAGGCGGGGACAAAAATCCTAACCCCCGGCGACAGTGATTACTACACACTGGAATGGAAGTGGGAAACCGTAAGCGACAACAACGATACCGGCATCGGAACGCAGACCGGAAATCCCCGCTATATCCTCATGATACGAATTAACGCACAGTTCAAATAGTATGGAGAAGCAAGGCATATGAAAAAAGTATGGATGATATTGCGCAGAAGCCTGCTGGTTTTTCTTGTCATGATCCTACTGATCAATTTGTATATCATAGCAGCCCAGCTCCTATTTAAAAAAGATCTCCCAAAGGTTGCAGGCTTTGCGCAGATTCTTGTGATTTCCGGGAGCATGCAGCCTGCCATTATGGCCGGCGACTTGCTGATTATTCAGGAGCAGAAAGAATATGAGGAACAGGATATCGTAACCTACCGCAGCAACGGAGGACTGATTACCCATAGAATCATTGAGATCGAAAAAGGGCAGGCTATCATGCAGGGAGACGCAAACAATGTGGCCGATGACCCAGTACCGGTGGAGAGCATTGAAGGAGAAGCATTTCTTCGAATACCGCAGGCAGGAAATTTCATCCTATTTTTAAAAACACCAATGGGAATACTTTTGCTGATACTGGCATTGTCAGCGATTTATATATTTTTCGAGCTGACAGACTTCTTGAAAAGCAGAAGAGCCATAGCAGAAGAGCAGAAGAGTCTAAAGTAAAAATCACTTGCATAATTCAATTTTTATGGTATACTAGAAAAGCATTAAATTTTGCATAAGACAAGATTATTGCTCTCTGCTCTTGCGTAAAGAGCCATTTAGTCCACAGGGAGGTGAAAAGAAATGAATAATTATGAGGTTATGTTCATCATTGAGGCGGCGCTGGAAGAAGAAAAGAAAGTTGCTGCAACCGAAATGGTGAAGGAAATCATTTCAGCCGGCGGTGAAGTTGGAAAAGTCAACATTTGGGGAAACCGAAAACTTGCATACCCGATCAACAAGAAAAATGAGGGATACTATGTAGTAATCGAGTTTGCAGCAAATGCAGATCTTCCAAAAGAGCTCGACAGACGGCTTAAGATTTCCGATTCAATCATCAGACATATCATTATAAACAAAGACGAAAAATAGAAAAGCAAACACGAAAGGGTGGTAGTTAATATTGAATAATGTAGTACTAATTGGTAGATTAACCAAAGACCCTGAATTGAGATATATTCCGGAAAGCCAGAATGCCGTAGCGACGTTTACGATCGCTGTGGATCGTCCTTATGCTAAGGAGAAGCAGGCAGACTTTATTCGCATTACCGTATTTGGTAAACAAGCGGAAAACTGCGAACGGTTCCTGACAAAGGGAAAACTGACGGGAATACAAGGGAGACTGCAGACAGGCAGCTACAAAAACAAAGAGGGCGCTACAGTATATACCACAGATGTTGTTGCTGATCGAGTAGAGTTTTTAGAGTGGGGCGACAAGGCAGGTTCAGGATCCGGATCCGGATCAGGATTTGGATTTGAGAAACAGGATGCCAAGGGTCAGCCCGGAATTCCAGAAGGGTTCCAAGCCCTCGAGGACGATGATGATATACCATTTTAAATAGGAGGTAAAATATCATGATGGACAAAAAACGTGGTGGCATCAGAAGAAAAAAAGTATGCCAATTCTGTGCCGATAAAACAGAAATTATAGATTATAAAGATGAATTCAAGCTAAAAAAATATGTAACAGACAGAGGGAAGATTCTTCCTAAGAGAATAACAGGCACTTGTGCTATTCATCAGAGAGAAGTTACAAAGGCGATCAAGAGAGCAAGAATAGTTGCTTTACTGCCTTACACAGCAGACTAAGTGCAACCGCACGTAAGAAAAGGAAGAAGCGAGTAATCGCTTCTTTTTGTTCAATCCGCTGACTACGAAAGGGTTTCCATATGTATACATTGCTAATACTAGGAATCATGATCCTTCTTCCTATCCCGGTCATGATGAAATATATGCTCGCCGGCCGAAGTGCTTATCGCGGGATTCTGGAAGGGTCTTTCAGTGCAATAACAGGAGTGACACTCGTTTTTTTATTATTTTGGGCGATGACCGGAGTCACATTTTTTGAAGTATTGAATAGCACATTAAGCCAAATCAACGTTGAGGATATGAATCCGAGTAGCTATTATATGATGGGCATGAAAGAACTGGAGCCTGATGCGATGTTGCGGGCACTGGAAAGTATGAAGGAGATGGCAAAGCTGGCCTTTCCCGGTACGCTTATTGTTTTCAGTCTGGTGATCGCCTATTTGAATTATGCGGTCATATCGTGGTTCATCAATAAATCCGGCAGAAAAATCTCCGCGCTGCCTCCCTTCAGGGCATTTTCCTTGCCGAAAAATATTCTTATTGGCACAGTAATTATCTATCTTTTGTCTTATATTACCGCAAATATGGGAATAATAGACAAGGACCTGCTGATGTTCAACCTTGAGCTGCTGTTTACCTTTATATTTTCCGTGCAGGGTTTGGCGGTGATTTTTTACTTTGGTCATTTGAAGAAAATTCCAAAGGTTATCCTGTTCATTGTGTCCGGAATTTTCATGCTTACTTGGATCGGACAGACATTTTTGTTCCTTTTAGGCTTGACTGACGTGGTGTTGAATATCAGAAAAAGATTTGCCCGAACAAATTTGAATTTGTAGATTTCGACTGCAAAAAATTGAGGTTTATGTTATAATAGTTCCATCGATTAAGGCGGCTTCGCCGAGCGGAAGGAACTATTGCATCATGCGTTCGAGCAGAGTTGCATGATTAAATGAACGCGTACGATTAAGTGGCAGCGAGGCTGCCTTCAAAAGCTAGATTAAGCAGCGTTGCTGTAAGGAAGCGTTCATCGCGTCATCCTTTGGCTAAAAAGGGATGACTAAATAGTTCCATTGATTAAGACGGCTTCGCCGAGCTAAAAATCGAAGAACACAGGAGTTAAAATGGGCGAGAGATCATTTAAAGACCGCATTTCAACTTATTTTAATATAGTCAATGGCAAAAAAAGCGAATCGATGAAGGCTTATACGGAGCACATCTTTCAAATTGTCGACAAAACCATGAGTTATTCCATTTCGAATCACCCTCTGCCTTTGTGCATGATTGATTCGGAGGGAAGATTTCTTTGGTTTAACAAAAAATTCTCGGATATTTATCAGGATGCCGATATTGCCAATGCGGGGATTACCCGTGTTACCGGATTAAAGGCAGCCGAATTTTTTACAGAAGATCCCATTGAAAAGCCGGTTATGGTTTCCTATAGTGGAAAGACATACAGGGTTGTTTCCTCTTATCTGGATGAGGATAAAAACAACAGTGCGGTACTTTATTGGATCGATATGACGAACTATGAAGTGGTAAAGTCACTATATAAAGATGAAAAGAGCTGTTTTGCCTATGTCATCGTAGACAATTATGACGAGCTGATCTCAAGTTCCCCGGATGATAGGAAATCCATCGTTGCAGCGGAGATTGAAAAAACGATACGGCAATGGGCGGCAAAACTGTCGGCTTCCATCACTCGATCTCGGAACAATCAGTATTTTGTAGTGTTTGAGCATAAATATTTTGAAAAACTGGAAACGGGAAAATTCTCCATCCTTGATGATGTAAGAGAAATTGAAACGGATGCGGATTTTCCGGTCTCTCTGAGCATCGGAATCGGCGTAGGCGGTAAAACACCACAGCAGGGAGACGAGTACGCAGCCGCCGCCCTGGATCTTGCCTTGGGCCGCGGAGGAGATCAGGCCGTCGTAAAGAAGGTCAGCAAAATTGAATACTATGGCGGCAGATTGCAGACCGTAGAAAAGAGAAACAAGGGGAAATCGAGAATCATGGCCCATGCCCTGAGACAACTGATCGATCAGTCAAATCAGGTCATCATCATGGGGCATAAAAAGCCCGACATGGATTCCTTCGGCGCGGCTTTAGGCATTTGCAGGATCGCAAAGAACAGAAACAAACCCGTTTCTGTGGTCATGAATTCTTATAACGAATCCTTAACGGATATGGTGTTAGCGGCGGAAGCCTCCGATAATTACAAATTTATCAATAGTGGTCAGGCATTAGAGATTGCAGATAAAGACACACTTGTCGTCGTCGTGGATACGCATCGACCCAGCATGGTGGAATGCCCCGAGCTGCTGACCAATACAGATAAACTGGTGGTGATTGACCATCACCGAAAGACAGAAGAGTTTATCGACAATGCGGCACTTACCTATATGGAAGCGTATGCGTCCTCCACCTCGGAGCTGATTACGGAAATTCTTCAGTATAGCGGAGGAGAGAAAAAAGATATCGATAAATTTGAAGCGGAAGTTTTACTTGCAGGAATTACCGTAGACACAAACCGTTTCTCCATCAGAACCGGCGTCAGAACCTTCGAAGCTGCTTCCTGGCTGCGCAGGATGGGCGCTGATACGGCGAGCGTAAGGCAGTACTTCCAGACCGATATGGACGCCCTGAAGCAGAGATCAATGATCGTTGCCAGCGCATCAATGCCAACACCCGGTATCGCCATTGCTAAGTGCGAAGGAAAGCATACAGATGTGCAGGTGATTAACTCCCGCGCAGCGGATGAAATGCTCAACATCAAGGGTGTCAAAGCAAGCTTTGTGGTGGGCGAAAACGACGAGGGGCTTACTGTTATCAGTGCCCGTTCCCTTGGCGAAGTAAACGTACAGACCATCATGGAAAAGCTGGGCGGGGGGGGCAACCTGACAAAAGCGGGTGCGCAGATTGAAATACCTGTTGAAGAAACCATGGAGCTCATCCTGAAGCTGGTCAATGAAATTGAAACCAAATAGGAGGTATAGAAGATGATTGTAATATTGTTAAAAGATATAAAAGGCGTGGGAAAAGCCGGTGAAGTGATAAAAGTCAGTGACGGCTACGCCAGAAATATGCTGCTGCCCAAAGGGTTTGCGAGGGAAGCGACAGAAGGAAATGTTAGAAACCTGGAAAAGCAGAAGTCCATCAAGGAAGAGCAACGGTTGAAGGAGCTGGCGGAAGCCAAAGAATTGGCTGAAAAGATCGGACAGTGTAGCGTAACGATTAAATCCAAATCGGGAGAGGGCGGCAGACTGTTCGGTTCTATTACTACGAAGGATATTGCGGACGCGTTGGCAGAGCAGCACAAGATCAATATCGACAAGAGAAAATTCATACTGGATAGCCCCATTAAGCACACGGGTGATTTTGAACTGGACATCAAGATTTACCCCGAAGTCATTGCAAAATTGAAGGTTACAGTAGCAGTATAAAGAGGGTATATTTATGAGTCAATATGAGAGGATTCCACCGCATAACGATGACGCTGAAAAATCGGTGCTGGGTTCTGTCCTTTTGGATAAGGACGCTTTATATGAAGTGTTGGAAATACTAAGACCGGAAGACTTTTACAATGAGATGCACAAGGAGATTTATTCCGCAGTTATTGAATTATACAGAAAAAGCCAACCCGTCGACATCCTCACTGTATCAGAGGAGCTGAAAAAGCGAAAATCTCTGGAAATGGTCGGCGGAAGATCATACATAGCACTGCTGTCCACAGTGGTTCCATCCACCTCCAATGCGGGGGAATACGCGAAGATCATCGGGGAGAAGGCGATCCTTCGAAAACTCATCGGAACCGCATCGGACATCATTGAAAAAGGATATCAGGAAAAAATGGCGTCCGCTGATGTGCTGGATTTTGCCGAAAGAGGGATTTTTGAAATCGCTCAGTCCAGGCAGACAAAAGATTTCGCGCTAATTAAGGATGTGCTCTGGGATAATATCGCGAGAATCGATGAAATGTCCAAACTGGATGGCAATATCACCGGCCTGACAACCGGTTTTATTGATCTGGATGCCAGAACTTCGGGTATGCAAAAGTCGGATCTCATCATGCTGGCGGCAAGACCGGCCATGGGAAAGACGGCGTTCGCACTGAACATTGCCCAGCAAGCTGCCATTAGAGGAAAGGCGAAGGTTTTGATTTTCAGCCTGGAAATGTCCCGGGATCAACTGGGACAGAGAATGCTCAGCATGGAATCCCGCATTGAAATGCAGAAGTTGAAAACAGGAAATCTGGAAAGAAAGGATTGGGATCAGATCCACATTGCGCTGGACACCCTATCCAAGACCAGTATTTACATAGACGATTCGCCGGGCATCACTGCCATGGAAATTAAAAATAAGTGCAGAAGACTGAAGGCGGAAAAGGGACTGGACTTGATTGTAATTGACTATCTCCAGCTCATGTCCGTCGAAGGAAGGTCGGAAAGCAGACAGCAGGAGATCACGACGCTCTCCAGATTTTTAAAGCTGCTTGCCAGAGAAATGGATTGCCCTGTCATTGTATTATCACAGCTATCCCGTGCACCGGAACAGAGGCAGGATCACAGACCCATCCTTTCCGACCTGCGTGAATCCGGATCTATCGAACAGGACGCAGATATCGTAATGTTTTTGTATCGTGATGAATATTATAACCCTGAAACGACGGATAAACCGAATATCTGTGAAGTAAATATTGCGAAGCAGAGAAGCGGACCTACGGGAACCGTTGAGCTTACCTGGCTTGGAAAATATACGAGATTTGTTGACAAAAGCCGCATAAGTGAGAAATAATGAGACGGAAAATTTTCTTTAGCTGAACGTTTTCTACGGATGTGTTAATAGGAGGGATTATTATGAAAATTACCGAGAACATGCTCCTCAACGATATTCTTAATATGGAACCGGATCCGACGGAGATCTTTCTGCGTCATGGACTCAACTGCCTCGGCTGCCCAGGAGCTCAGAGCGAAAATCTGAGAGAGGCTGCAGAGGGACACGGAATCAATCTTACAAAATTAATGGATGATTTAAACGAATTCTTAGGTGAAAAATAGAAAAGGAGCGGTAGTATGCCAGGTTTAGCAATTGTCGGTTCCCAGTGGGGAGACGAAGGAAAAGGAAAAATAATCGACTATTTAGCAAAAAAAGCGGATATGGTAGTGAGAGGCCAGGGCGGCAACAATGCCGGACATACCGTGGTCATCGGAGATAAAAAGTATGCACTTCACCTCATTCCGTCCGGTGTTTTGAATCAAGGCGCCGTGAACATTATCGGCAATGGAGTTGTTTTCGATCCGGAAGGCTTCTTTCAGGAAATCGAAGGCTTGAATAAGGACGGCATCGACACTTCGAGTATTTTTGTCAGTGATCGGGCCCATATCGTATTTCCTTATCATAAAATTTTGGACGGGCTCTATGAAGCCGCAAGAGGAAAAGACGACATTGGCACGACCAAAAAAGGAATCGGTCCATGCTACATGGACAAGATCGAGCGCAGCGGGATCCGAACCTGCGACATGCTCGATGAAAAGGGATTTCGGGAAAAGCTTTCCGCTCAAATCGATAGAAAAAATGAGATTATCGTAAAGCTTTTCAATGAAAAGCCGATGAATAAAGAAGAACTTATAGAAACCTATGTGGGATATGCAAAGAGATTAACGCCTTACATCAAGGATACGGGCGTCATGGTCTATGAAAGCCTGAAAAAGGGTGAAAAGGTTCTGTTTGAGGGTGCGCAGGGTTCTCTGCTCGACGTGGACCTTGGTACGTATCCCTATGTAACCAGCTCTCATCCGACTTCCGGCGGATTTACCACCGGCTCAGGTATTGGTGCGGGCTCCATCCAGGAAGTGATTGGGATCACCAAGGCATACACCACAAGAGTGGGAAAAGGACCTTTTGTAACGGAAGAAGACAATGAGACCGGAAACAGGATCAGAGAGCTGGGCCATGAATATGGCGTTACCACAGGAAGACCGAGACGCTGTGGCTGGTTTGATGCGGTTGTCGTCAAATATTCCGCAAGGATCAACGGAATGACAGGACTATCCCTGATGCTCCTTGATGTACTGGACGAATTTGAAACCATCAAGCTCTGTGATCGGTATGAATACAATGGCGAGAAAATAGACAACTTCCCTGCAAGACTGGATATCATAGAAGAGTGCAAGCCGATTTACCGCGAACTGAAGGGGTGGAAGAGCGACATTACCGAATGCAAAACCTATGAAGAGCTTCCGGAAGCCGCGAAGGCATATATCAAAGCCATTGAGGATACGACGGGCGTCCCGGTTAAAATCATTTCCGTCGGACCGAGAAGAGATCAGACGATCATTCGTGAACAGATCTTTTAATTAGCAAGAGGAACGCAACGCGACTGCCGGGCATATTTTCTCGAAAATCCGCTCACCTTCCAGTTAACAATAGTTCGGACGGTTTTCTATGAAAACATGCCATCGCGTCGCCAACACGATACCTCGTGCCGCGCCGTGGGTTCTCAACATCATATCGGAACTCCGACTATTGTAGAACCGAGCGGTTTCCAAGGGAACGCCCCTGGCAGGCCGCCAGTTTTGTAAGGATTAAATATGAACTTTAAAAAAGAGACCATCAAGGATTATTATCTGAGAGATACCAATGTAGAGAATATATTTATCAATGAGTATCTGACACAGGCTCCCGGAGATTATGTCAAGGTATACCTATTTGCCTTAATGTATGCAGATTTTGACATGCATATGACCAACGAAACCATTGCGAAGCACCTGAGCATGGAAGACGAAGATGTTCTGAAGGCATGGACCTATTGGGAGAAGATGGGCATCATCAGAAAGCATTTTGAGAAACCCGGAGAAAAGTTCCGCTATCAGGTGGAATTTCTCAATTTGAAGGAACTGGCTTACGGAAAGAAGCAGAAGAGCCAGAAACCTGAAGCAAAAGTCCCGGATCGCCTGAAAGAGCTCATGGATGACGATACCATTAGAGACATGTACAGCGAGATTGAACGAATTACTGGAAGGCTGTTTGAAGGCAAGGAACCGGCGGAAATCTTATCCTGGATTACCGATTACAATGCCAATCCGGAAATGATTGTCTATGCGTATTCCTATTGTGTGAAGAAAAAGAATCACAGCAATCACAAGTATGTGGCCGCCATCGTGAAGGAGTGGGTAAATCAGGGACTGAAATCCATCGAACAGCTCGAGGATTATCTCGAGGAAACGGATAACCGCCATTATCTGTATAAAAGAGTCCTGCGGGCGTTGGGCTTTCTGCGCAATGCGACGGAGGAGGAAAAACGGATCATGGATACCTGGTTCGACCAAATGGGCTTCCCGATTGACAAGGTTCTGGATGCCTGCAAGAAGACTTCGGGGATATCCAATCCGAACATCAACTACATAAACAGCGTTTTAAAAGCATGGAGCAACGGCAGCGGAGAAAAACCGGGAGCATCCACCGAGGATGGGAAAACCGGTTCTATTGCACGCGTTATAAAGCAGTACGAGGAAGTCAGGGCGAAAAACGAGGTGAAAACGGAGGAAAGACGGATCGAGGTCTATCGTCGAATCCCCCGCGTCAAGGAGATTGAAGAAGAGGCGAGAAATATCGGACTGCAGATTTCCAGGGCAATGCTTTCCGGCACGGCGGAAGGAAAAGCGAAAATTAGAGCGATGAAAGAAAAGGTTGACAATCTTAACGAAGAGAAGGCATTCCTTATGACGGAGAATAACTTTCAAATCGACTATATGGATATGGTGTATGATTGTCCCCTTTGCAGGGACACCGGGATACAAGATACGGGGGATCGCTGCACCTGCTTCGCTGATAAGCTGGGTAGCCTTCAAAAAATCGATTGAAATAATATGGCAGAATGTATATACTATTAATGATAAGCAGAATTCGAGCATGATAACACAACGGACATAGCTGCATATGATAAAGCACCCCATCGCAAGGTGGCTGGGAGGAAACATATGAAGGAATCCAGAAGACAGGGCAGAAAAATACATAGCTTATGGAACGACCTAACTTCAGGCATTTTAGATAAAATTAATAATAAAAATAACATATCAGAGAAACAAAACGACGATAGGGATATGGGGGAGACTCATACCCCTCTTTCACGTCTGGACTTAACCGGTATGAATCGGGAACAGGCGAAGGTATTGATCAACAAGATTATCGATGAAAAGCTGGAAATGGTTTCTCATATCGAGATGACCGAGCTAAAAATAGATTACAAGGAAAGAGAACGGCAAAGGGCAAAAGCAGCAGAGCGGATCAATGAGAGAAGAAACCGAAGAAAGCAAAAGAATCTGACAGCAGCGGAAACCATCGTGACAGAGCAGGGCGTCTATTCGGATTACAAGCATGCCTCCGTTTTTGATATTCTTCAGCCGGAATCGTTCCCGGATGAAGCGCATCCGGGAGCCCCAATCGAAGGGCAATTGTCGATCATGGACGCCATTGCGGCAGCTGAAGTCGATCAATCCGTCGAATACGCGAAAACTGTCGAACCGGAGCTCGTTGTTGCGCTTGCAGAGCCTGTCGAGCCGGAGCTCGTTGTAGCGCTGATAGAGTCTGTCGAACCAGAGCTCGTTGTTGCGCTTGCAGAGCCCGCCGAACCTGTCAAATTCGCGGAAGCTTCTGTAACCGCAGAGCCACAGGAAACGACCGCAAAACTTGCTTTCTTTGACGGAGTGAAGATCAATACCTCCCTTGATGAAGCTGTGGACAAGGTGTTTGCATTTTATACAAAAAATAAAGCTAGCGTGCGTTCC
>Ga0366800_1041_pt1 | contig 19097 bp, 13 predicted proteins | sample BONcelN113001E14_FD_207034 | JGI IMG/M metagenome (GOLD analysis project Ga0366800, IMG submission 207034) | Enriched cells from coal bed in the Powder River Basin, Montana, United States - BONCAT cells N11 rep3 HSBNCT.N11.300.1.E14 ...
ATGCCTTGTATCGGAGTAGTTCTGGAACAATTCTGATACCTGGTCTCTGATTGGTGAAATTTCTTTTTCGTGATAGGTATCAATGAGTTTCAAATGATTGTCCGGATTTAAAAGAGACTGATGGTCATACTGACCGTGGACATCTGCAATTCGCTTGCAGAGTTTGTTCAGTTGAGCAAGAGAGACGATCTCATCATTGATCTTGCAAATATTTTTTCCATTTGCAGAAAGCTCACGGGTGATAATATATTCCTCGCCCTCCAGGTCTGCAATCATTTGAACAACGGCCTTATCTTTCCCTGAACGAATAAAAGCAATATCCGCTCTGCTTCCAAGAGCAAGACTCACTGCTTCAATTATGATTGATTTTCCGGCACCGGTTTCTCCAGTAATGATATTTAAACCATCATGAAAATCAAGATCAATGAGATCGATAATTGCGAAATCCTTAATGCGGATATGAGAAATCATTCTTTTCTCCTTATTTGATCATTTCATTAAATCTGCTTACAAGTGCAGGCACGTTTGCAGGGTCATTCACCACAAGAAAGAGGGTGTTGTCTCCAGCAATCGAACCAACCACATATGGAAAATTCAAGGTATCAATTGCTTCACCGGCCGCATTGGCACAGCCGCTCAAGGTCTTTACGACGATGATATTGCCGGAATAGGCTACGGTCTGAATCGTCTCCTTAAAAATCTTCACAAAACGGTCTGATACCGGCTGATCAACACTGGCACCAACGGTATATTTATATTTTCCTGATGATGAAAGCGTCTTGATAAGCTGCAGCTCTTTGATGTCTCTGGATATGGTTGCCTGGGTGACCTTATAGCCGCTTTTTCTTAAAAGCGTTACCAATCTTTCCTGGGTTTCAACCTCGTGCGTATTAATAATATCAAGTATCTTATTTTGCCTTGAATACCGCATGCTGCACTTCCTTTCAAAATGAATAATTATTGATTCATAGTTATAATTATTATACCACAACAGCAAGTCGAATCAACAAAAAGAAATACCATTACCATAATTTTGAAGCACTTGGAAAGAGCATGGACAAACGTATGTTTTTTATGGTAAAATGATACCGAACTGAAATTGGAATCAGCATGATATTATGGTATACTATTGAGGAGTTTGGGATGAGAATACTGGGAATCGATCCAGGATATGCAATTCTCGGTTATGGAATTGTAGATATGAAGGGGAACCATTTTTCCGTATGCGGATATGGTGCCGTTACAACTGATTCTTCCATGGAAATGCCCGATCGGCTGAAGCATCTTTATACACAGATCATGGAAATCATACAGGAATATGAACCTGAAGTTGTTTCCATTGAAGAACTATTTTTCAATACCAATTCCAAAACGGTAATTCAGGTTGGACAAGCCAGGGGAGTTGTGATTCTCGCTTGCGCCAATTCCGGTCTTGAAATAAGAGAATATACACCGCTTCAAATCAAGCAGGGCCTTGTTGGTTACGGAAGAGCGGAAAAAAAACAGGTTCAGCTCATGGTCAAGACTATTTTGAACCTCAGTGAGGTACCGAAGCCGGATGATACGGCGGACGCCCTGGCTGCAGCAATCTGCCATGGACACAGTGCCGGCCACTTAAAGAAGCTGGAAAAGCATCAATTAAAGGAAAGAAAATGATGACCGAGGGATTTTGATGAAAGGAGAGAAAGATGTTCCATTATATAAAGGGCAATGTTACCATGAAATTTGAAGGCGGTGTCGTGATTGAAACCGGAGGCATCGGTTATGAGGTCTTTGTGCCGGATAATTCGTCCGTTTATCTTGTAGACAGCACGGAAGTGGTGTTGATTTATACTGTGATGATCGTGCGGGAGGATGACGTGAGTATCTACGGCTTTCATGACAAGGACGCGCTGGATCTTTTCCGGAAGCTGATGACAGTAAACGGCGTTGGGGCGAAAGCAGCAATGGCAATTCTATCTTCCATGCCTGTAGGAGAAATTAAAAAAGCAATCGTATTCGACGATACGGCTACCCTTACAAAAGCAAACGGAATCGGAAAGAAAATCGCACAGAGGATTACCCTGGAACTGAAGGACAAAATGGGACCAGTGGGCGGACTTGCAGAAGCTGCGGAAAAAATCGTATCCGACTCCGGTAAAACAGAGGCGATTAACGGTCTCATCAGTCTTGGTTACAGCAGAAGTGAAGCGGTCAGCGCAATTGCGGTCATTTCAGAAGATGATTTATCCGCGGAAGACTATATAAAAAGGGCATTGAAAGGAATAGGAAGATAAAAGGATGGACTTTGAGGAAAGAATCACAGCATCAAATCTGAATGAAGAAGAAGAGGTAATGGAGCTGAGCCTAAGGCCGAAACGGCTGCTGGAATATATCGGTCAAAAGTCTGTTACTGAAAATCTTAAAGTCTTTATCGAGGCAGCGCAGATTCGAAAAGAGCCACTTGATCATGTACTCTTTTATGGGCCGCCGGGACTTGGTAAGACAACCCTTGCGGGGATCATTGCCAACGAGCTTGGCGTTGATTTAAGAATCACCTCCGGGCCTGCCATTGCAAGAGCAGGGGATCTAGCGGCAATATTAACAAATCTTAACGATAACGACGTATTATTTATCGATGAAATACACCGATTGAACAGATCTGTGGAAGAAGTATTATACTCCGCCATGGAGGATTATGCGTTGGATATCATCATTGGGAAAGGTCCGTCGGCACGATCCATTCGGCTTGACTTATCAAAGTTCACACTAATCGGAGCCACAACACGGGCTGGCAGTCTGTCTGCCCCATTAAGGGACCGGTTCGGCGTTGTCAGCAAGTTCGAAATGTATAGCGTTGAGGAATTAAAAGAGATCATTAAGCGGTCGTCAGCCCTTTTAAATATAGGGATCGATGAGGATTCCATGACAGAAATGGCGAGACGATCAAGAGGGACTCCGAGAGTCGCAAACAGACTGCTGAAAAGAGTGCGTGATTTCAGCCAAGTCAAGGGAAGCGGCGTGATCGACATGGAAATTACGAATAAAACCTTGCATTCCCTAGGCATCGATCATAAGGGCCTAGAAGGATTGGATCGCGAAATCCTAAAGGTGATCATTGAACGGTTCCACGGCGGACCGGTTGGTATTGATACAATTTCTGCCGCCATCGGGGAAGAACGGATCACAATTGAGGACGCTTACGAACCATATCTGATTCAGGCAGGATTTCTGCATCGAACACAGAAGGGTAGAATCGCTTCCGACTTGGCTTACAAGCATTTGGGCATTGAGCAACACAAGGACGAGCAATTAAGCCTAAAATAAATCGAAATACGCATCGTATTATAACGCTGACGCTGGGAATAAGGTGGGACCGTATGAAATTCTTAAGGACGACAATAATAGTTATTATGTTAACTTTTCTACTGCTGCCGTATATGCTGGGTTTCAAAGCGGAGGCAGCTGATCGGAACGATTACATCAAGGTTGGATTGAAATTTGGCAGTAGCTCCGTCACCTCCTGTACCATAAAATCTGAGGACGGATTTCTCCTCGGGACTGCAGATGACAGGGGCTTTACAGAAGGAATGCCATTACCGGCCTATGGTAAGCTTATCGTAACGAATGAAAACGGCGCCATTGTGATCCGAGATGATAAGGGAGTGCTGCTATCATCTGATCTGGGTTCCTCCGGCTGCATCATGCCATCGGATTATGGGGATGAAGGGATCATTTTTTATGAAGAGACTCCCTATCGGGGTGGTATCATGCTGCAAGCAAAACCAGACGGAACCCTTACGGTGATCAACTATGTCACTTTGGAACACTATGTATACGGTGTATTAAATTCTGAGCTACATTATACCAATCCAATCGAAGCGTTAAAGGCACAGGCAGTCGCCGCCAGAAGCTTTGGAGAACTGAACTTGAAAAAGCATTCGGCAGACGGCTTTGACCTTTGTGCGACGACTCATTGTCAGGTATATAAAGGGTTTTCTGGTGAGTATCCATCCACGGTTCGCGCAACCGATGAAACCAGGGGAGAAATGATTTACAGTAATGGAACTCCGGTGACAGCTTTTTATTTTAAAAACAGTGGCGGGTATACACAAAATGTGGAGGATGTTTGGACTTACCGGCATCCCTACCTCAAATCGATTAAGGATGACTATTCTCCAACCTATCCCTGGAGTACCAGCCTTTCCTTTGATACGATCAGCCAGAAGCTGGAAGCAGCCGGCTGCGGTGCCGGAACGATCCGATCCATCTCGATCATAAGACGGAACAGTACCGGCGCCGTTTCAGAACTTCAGATCGTCGGAAGCAGTACAACAGTCACGTTGCAAAAAGAGAAGATCAGGAATGTGCTTGGTGCCACCATCATCAAATCACTGATGTTCCAGATGGGAGACAGCTATACAGAAGGCGCTGCTGGATCAACTGCCTGGAAAATCAGTAACGGTGTTGCTACAGCAAGTCCCGCGTCCAATATTTATCTTGTTTCCGGAAACGGAACGGTATCAAAGTCGCAAAGTACTGCAGTTTATGGTTCCAACGGAACTTCAAAGGTAAAGCTGGGGGGAACGGCAGTTTCGGAAATCGTGACGGGAGGAACGGTAAGCTTCAGCGGCTACGGCTACGGACACGGCGTAGGCATGCCACAGGACAGTGCCGTTGAAATGGCAAAACAGGGCTTTTCATACGATAAAATATTGAAGTATTACTTCACTGACGTTGAGATAAAATAAGAGTAATAAAAGAATGAGATTGAAATAATTTTAACGATAAGAGGACACGATATGCACATCGAAGATTTTGACTATGATTTACCGGAAGAACTGATCGCACAGCATCCCACAGATAAAAGGGACGCATCAAGACTTCTGGTTATTGACCGAGATACAGGTGAACTGGAACACCGGAATTTTTATAACATATTGGACTATTTGAATTCGGGCGACTGCTTGGTAATGAACAATTCAAAGGTCATACCGGCCAGACTGTTCGGCACGAAGGAAATTACCGGAGCAAAGGTAGAGTTTTTATTAATTAAAAGGATCAAAAACGATATTTGGGAAGCCATGGTTCGGCCCGGTAAAAAGCTGCACGTCGGTGACCGGGTATCTTTTTCTGAGGACGGTTCTTTGTCAGCAAAAATCATGGAACACAGTGAGGGTGGAACAAGAATCGTTCGTTTTGAATATGAAGGAGATTTCCATGAACTTTTGGAACGGATCGGTAAAATTCCGCTTCCGCCTTATATAGAAAGAGAAAGTGACGAAGAGGATAAGGAGCGATACCAGACTGTTTACTGCAAGGAAGAAGGATCTGTAGCGGCTCCGACGGCTGGCCTTCATTTTACGGAAGAATTGATCGAAAAGGCACTGGAAAAGGGAGTTCGCATCGCTTATGTCACCCTGCATGTTGGAATTGGAACATTCCGCCCTGTAAAATGCGAAAACGTTGAAGAACACAAAATGCATTTTGAGGAGTATGAAATCGACGAAGAAAATGCGGCCATCATCAATGCAGCCAAGAAAGCAGGAGGCAGAATCGTTTCTGTGGGCACCACTTCCACAAGGACGGTGGAAAGTGCCGCTGCCCCGGACGGAACTGTGATCGCAGGCCGTGGAAGTACGGATATTTTTATTTATCCGGGGTACCGCTTCAAGGTGATCGACAGACTGATCACAAATTTTCATCTGCCAAAATCAACCTTGCTAATGCTGGTATCTGCATTGTATAATAGAGAGAAAATCTTGGAGATTTATAAAGAAGCAGTAGAACAGAGATATCGCTTTTTCAGCTACGGGGATGCGATGCTCATAAAATAATGATAAACATGAGGTAAGAATGACAGCAGTAACATATGAATTATTAAAGACTGATCAAAGATCAAGAGCGAGACGAGGCAGGGTTCATACGCCCCATGGCAGTATCGAGACACCTGTCTTTATGCCTGTGGGTACAGCGGCAACCGTAAAGGCGATGCGTCCGGACGAGGTGAAGGAAATGGGAGCACAGATCATTCTCTCCAATACCTATCATCTTTTTTTGAGACCGGGTCATCAAATCGTCAAGGAGGCCGGCGGACTCCATAAATTTATGAACTGGGACAAAGCGATCCTGACCGACAGCGGCGGTTTCCAAGTTTTCAGTCTGGGCGACTTGCGTAAGATAACGGAAGAAGGGGTGGAATTCCGCTCTCATATCGATGGATCCAAGCACATGCTTTCTCCTGAAAAATCAATAGAAGTGCAGAATGCTTTAGGTTCTGACATCATGATGGCCTTTGACGAATGTGCACCGTATCCGGCGGACCGAGACTATGTAAAAAAATCATTGGAGAGAACAACCAGATGGCTTGCACGCTGCAAGGAAGCACATAAAAATACAGAAATGCAGTCCCTGTTCGGCATCATGCAGGGCGGGATGTATCAGGACCTTAGATATCAAAGTGCGATGGAGATCGTCGAGCTGGACCTTCCGGGTTACGCCATCGGAGGTCTTTCCGTTGGAGAACCAAAGGAACTGATGTATGAGGTTTTGGAGTATAGTGTTGATTATCTTCCTGCCGATAAACCAAGATACCTTATGGGCGTGGGAAGCCCGGACTATCTCTTTGAAGGGGTGGAACGGGGCGTGGATATGTTCGACTGTGTTTTACCTACTCGGATTGCCAGAAATGGAACGGCAATGACGTCACACGGGAAGGTAGTCATAAAGAATGCCGCACATGAAAGAGATTTTACTGCGTTGGATCCCGAATGTGACTGCTATACCTGCAGAAATTATTCGAGAGCATATCTAAGACATTTGTTTAAATCCAACGAAATATTGTCTTCCATGCTGCTAACAAATCATAATTTGTACTTTTTGATTCATCTCATGGAGGGGATGCGAAACGCAATCGAAGAGGACAGGTTTTTGGAATTTAAGAAAGAATTTTATCATAAATACGGAACGTTATAAGAAGAGTGAGGAGAAGATACGATGCCTATTTTAATACCAAAGGGCTTACCGGCATATAAAACATTAAAAGAAGAAAATGTCTTTGTCATGCATGTCCAGAGAGCTTCCACGCAGGACATAAGACCGCTGCGTATCGCAATCGTGAACTTGATGCCCACGAAAGAGATCACGGAAACCCAGCTGATCAGAATGCTGGCTAATACGCCGCTGCAAGTGGAACTTCAGCTTTTGACCATGGATTCCCATGACTCAAAAAATACAGATAAGCTGCATTTGGATAATTTTTATAAAACCTTTGAAGAGATCAAAAATCAAAGATTTGACGGTATGATCATCACTGGAGCACCGGTTGAATTCCTGCCCTTTGAAGAAGTAGATTATTGGAAGGAGCTCTCGGAGATTTTTGCGTACACAAAAACCAACGTTTTCAGCACATTACATATCTGTTGGGGTGCACAGGCTGCGCTGTATTATCACTATGGAATCAATAAGTATATCATGCCGGAGAAACTCTTCGGCGTTTTCAGTCATGAACTGAAGGATAAGAAGTCGGAGCTAACCAGGGGCTTTGATGAAGAATTTTTTGCACCTCATTCCAGACATACACAGATCAGAAAGGATGAGATTCAGAAAAATCATGAACTGAAGATATTGGCAGAATCAGAAGTGACCGGTCCTCATATAATTGCTACAAGAGATAAGAGAATGATCTTTGTTCAGGGTCATATGGAATATGATCGTGAAACCTTAAAGCTTGAATATGATAGGGATATCAAAAAAGGTTTGGATATCGACGTTCCTAGGAACTACTTCAAGGAGGATAATCCATCCAAGGGGATCGTCGTGAAATGGAGCGGACATGGTAATCTTTTCTTTGCGAACTGGCTGAATTACGTGTATCAGGAAACACCATACGACTTGAATGAATTGGATAACCTGAACAAAAAATAAAGACAATTGGAGGCAATTATGGAAATCTGCAAGCATAACGAAGGCTGCGGAGGCTGTATTTATCAGGAGATACCCTATCAGGATCAGATCATCCTGAAGGGGAAGGAAATTTTAAGACTTCTGGATGAAAAAAAGATCAGTTACGAAAAATATTTAGGGATCGAAGGAAGCCCGAAACGGTATGCCTATCGAAATAAAATGGAATATACCTTCGGAGACGAAATAAAAAACGGTGAAATGACCCTTGGTATGCATAAAAAGGGTCGTTTTATGTCTATTGTCACAGTGGATGAATGCCAGCTGGTTGATTCCGATTTCAATGAGATATTAAAAGCAACTCTGGAATTTTGCAATGAAAAAGGATATTCCTACTACCATAAAAAAACACATTTGGGTCTAATGCGAAATCTCATCATCAGAAAAGGCGAACATACCAGTGAACTCCTGATCAATGTTGTGACTTCTTCTCAGCTACCATTTGACGGAGGCGATTATGCAGATAAAATCCGCGCGCTACCTCTTAACAACAGGATCGTTGGAGTATTGCATACCGTCAACGACAAGGTGGCGGACTTTGTTTATTGTGAAAAGCTGTTTCCCATCTGGGGAAGAGATTATTATATGGAAGAGATCATGACTCTGAAGTTTAAGGTAAGTGCTTTTTCCTTTTTTCAGACGAATATTCTCGCAGTTGAAAAATTGTATACCGAAGCCCTTTCCCTGATCAAGGATTTGGACGGCAAGACAGTCTTTGATCTGTACTGCGGTACAGGAACCATCACCCAGACATTGGCCCTCAGAGCGAAAAAGGTGATCGGAGTCGAGATCGTAGAAGAGGCCGTCGAGGCAGCAAGAGAAAATGCACGAATAAACGGTCTGGATAACTGTGAGTTTATTGCCGGTGATGTCCTTGAAGTGCTGGACCGCCTTGAAGAGAAACCTGATGTCATCGTTTTGGATCCGCCAAGAGTAGGGGTCCATCCAAAAGCGCTCGAAAAAATACTTAACTACGGGGTTAATCAAATCATTTACATTTCATGTAACCCGAAGAGTCTCGTTGAAAATTTAAGCTTTGCACAGTATTACGGATATAAAGTAATCAGTATCAAAGCCTTTGATAATTTCCCCTATACAAAGCATACGGAGGTCGTGCTCCTGTTGCAGAGGCTCTAATCATAGAAATTATATGATTAGAATCGTTGGTGAAATGAACTTAATTCAGGCGTGAGAGGATGACTTTCGCGTCTTTTCTTTTGCGCGTATCATTTTCATTGATATTCATTCAATTAAATGAGAGTGAGCAATCACCTTTATTCATTTGTCTCATATTCTATACTAGATAAATAAATAAATTTACTCCATTAGCTTCTTTATAAGTACATAGTACTGTTAAGTTGAATTTTTTAAACTTTCAATGTGAAGGAGTAAATAATATGAATTTATCATCTAAAGCTAATTTTAAGGATGATTATGAAAATAGTAATGAGAACAGTGATTCATGCGGACAAATACTAAAATGCGGAGAGGTTAGTCAAGCATTATTATTCAATGCTGCGAGTGTAGGAACTTCTATACCTGCCGCTACGATCACCTTAGATACTTCTAAATTTTGTAACCCATGTATCATATTCGAATTTACATCTAATATAATTGGAACACTTTTTCAAGGAACTTTAAACTTTCAATTATTTAGATCTTGTAATAATCAACTACCAATTCCTATCGGTCCACAATTTTCTTTTACACGATCGATACCAGTTTTTTTTGCTGATATGTTTACATTCTTTGTATGTGATTGTAATTCATGTTTAAACGAATGCTGCACCTATAGTATTGTTGTTTCAGTTGGCGGATCGACTCCTATTATTGGTAATGTAGGCATTTTCGCTGCAAGACTAGCCGCAATTATTGTAGAGAATCGGGAACAGGATGAGGACTGTTATCCATGTAATAAACTTAGCCATAAAGAAAACAAGACTATTTTAAAATGCGGAACATCAGGCGGTGCAATACCAATAGCTCCAGGTACTTTGGCAGGCACTACTTTTAGCGTTAGTACTCTCGCCTTAAATACTTCTTGCTTATGTAATCCAGGCGTAAAGCTTGAATTTACAAGCAATATAGCGTATACAAGCCCTACCACTATAGATAGCACAGTTGTAAACTTTCAGGTATTTAAACTTTGCGACAATCAGCGTAACCCAATACCAGTTGGGCCACAGTTGGTTTTTTCAGTTCCATTTACAACTGTAATAGCTCCAGTAGCACCTGGATTTTCTGGTACTTCAACATTTTCTTTCTTTGTTTGTGATTGTGACATTTGTCACCATGAATGCTGCACCTATTCAGTAGTAGCAACGACAGCTACAGTTGATGCTGCTGTTACGATTACCAACGCAAGACTTTCCGCACTCGCTGCAGATAAGAACTGCAGATGCTGTTAATACAAAATTTAAAACTTTGCTACTATAAGAGGCTCTAATAATTATCTGAGCCTTTTATTTTGCCCCTTTAAAATAGATAAAAATATGGTTCACCCTTTACCTTTACCATTTTGAGGAACTTTGATATAATCTTTTAGGACTAATCTATTTACTGGCAACGCTTTGTGACCTTGACGATATTACAGAAAGGAGTGTAAAGAATGATTCGTATTGCAATTTGCGATGACGAGCCACAAGAAATTGAACGCGCGCATAGCTTTCTCGCACGATACATACAGGAGCACCCGCAATATGAAATAACAATACATTCCTTCTATGCCCCTTTCGAGCTGTTATCTTATGTGGCAGAGCATGGAGGCTTTGATGTGATGCTGCTTGATGTCTATATGGCAGGAATGCTGGGCACTGAGGCTGCAAGAGAATTGCGGACTCTTGGAGATGACAGTGAAATTATCTTTCTTACCACATCCCGGGACCATGCGATTGATGCATTTGAAGTGGATGCGGCACAATATCTGATGAAGCCATATGTGGAATCGCAGATATTTGCTGTTTTGGATAAGGTTATTAAGCGTCATAATGTAGGGCGGAGAGAAATGATTACCCTGAAGACTTCTGAGGGTATTACTCGAATTGCCCCGCGTAATGTGGTTTTTACCGAAACAGGACGAAACAACTACCAGATCATTCATACGATTCAAGGAAAGAAACTGGAAGTGCGTATGACCGCCTCGGAACTTTTTGAGCTGCTCTCCCAGAACAAATTCATCGTTCGGTGTGGTGCATCCATAAACTTGAATCTCAAATACATCCGCCAGATTTCCAAGGATTCCATCACCTTTGATACCGGTGAGCACCTGACGTACCCCTACCGCGCCTATCAGAAGCTCAAAGCGGAGTTTCTGCGCTTTCAAATGTTCCCGGAAGACTAAAAACGTGGCAATTACCCCTAAAATGATGGCAATTACCCCAAAAACAGTTTTTTGTGTGGTATTGTGCTAGGATAATGCCAAGAAAGGAGGAGGCGAATGTGTTATACAACGTTTTAGTATTTTTCTCATTTTTGCAATCTGTGATCGGCTTTACGCTGATGTCCTCCTCTGTGATGCGCTTCAAAGAACCCGTCAAAAAACGAATCATGGTAGGATTTGTTGTAATGCTTTGTGGGATAAGCATTCTTTCTTATATACTATTTACTCAGGGCATGGATTCGGTAGACCGTTTTGCGATCCTTGCAATTCTGGTGATAGAACTTTCGTGGTTTTTGATTTGCTCCGATGATGATTTTTTTGTGTCGCTATTTAGTTTTATAACCTTTGTAAATATTTATGTGTCAATTAGCTATACCAGCGATACCTTAGCGATCCATATGGATGGGAACACATTCATGATTGTAAAAACCGCAATTCGCTTGGGAATATACTTAGTAATTCTTCCGTTACTGTTCAAATTTGTGCGCCCACGTTTTCGTCGGCTGGTGGATGCTTTGGACAAGGAATGGCGCGCAGCAGCATTGGTGCCGCTGATGTTTTTAATCATGCAAATCATGGTGCTATACTATCCGGCGCCCTATTGGTATTGGGATAACGACAGTTGGTACAGATTCATTATTATTACAGTCTACCTGTTATTTTTGGCGGTCTATTACCTCTTGTATATACAGGCCAATGCCATTGTTGAAAAATATGCATTGGAAAAGCGGCAGCTGCTTATGGCGCAACAGGAGAAGCTGTGGGAATCAGAACTTACCCGCCAGAAGGCGACAGCAGCTTTGGTATTTCAACAACGGCATGATATGCACCACCACAATGCAGTCATCATGGGGATGTTGCAAAGCGGTAATACGGACGAGTTGAAGACCTATATGAAAAGCTTTGACGCTGCCCTGGATGCACACAATGCCAACTCCTTTTGCTCAAACCCAATTGCCAACAGTATTTTTAACATGTACGCCCGCAGGGCGGAAGCGGAGGGGATCAAGACGACGTTTCGTGCAAGTGTGCCGGAAAGCATCGGCATCGATAACCTCGACCTCACCTGTGTGCTTGGAAATGCTTTGGAAAATGCATTGGAGGGTTGTTTGCGTCTGGCAAAGGAAGCCGAAAAAGAGATCAGCGTCACCGCTAAATTTATCGATAACCGCCTGCGTTTGCAAGTGGAGAACACCTGCCCGCCCGGTATCGTTTTTGACGGCGAGCTGCCGGTAACGCAAAAGCAAGGAGGGGGCACGGGGACGAAAAGCATCCTTTACACCGCTGAACGTTATGACGGTACGGCGGGCTTCTCGGTATCAGACGGAAAATTTATCACCCAAATCGTGCTCAATGGGAATTGAAACAATCCACAATTAAAGATGTCGTAAGCAGCTATCAATTACCTCTGATAGCTGCTTTTTTCGTCAAAAATAGGCAATTACCCCTAAAATGATGGCAATTACCCCAGAAACGGTTTTTGCCTCGTATTTGGGTTATGATGCAAGATGAAAAAATAACTCTTTTAAACCAATAATGGAGGTATCACATGAAAAAAACAAAAATAAGGGGAAAGAAGATTTTATCTTTGACCATAATCATTGCAATGGTAATTGGTTTATTGGCGCAAATGGCAATGCCCGTTTTTGCAGACGATATCACCTCCGGTACATGGCAGGAGTCTGGAGCCGTTGCCGAGGGCTTTGAAGGAAACGGAACAGGTACAGCGCTAGACCCGTTTATCATAAAAACAGCAGGTCAGTTAGCATATCTGGCAAAGCGCGTGAATGATGACGTGAACTATGAAGGTAAATACATAGCCCTTACAAGTAACATCGATTTGCAAGGCAGGGATTGGATCCCAATTGGTAAAGCAGCGTATCCATTTGCCGGAACCTTCATGGGAAATGGGTATGTGATCAGCAACCTTACTGCAAATGATACCGACAATGATGGGTATGAAGGCTTGTTTGGATATAATACTGGAATCATAAAAAAAGTCGGCGTGAAAAATGTTGATATCCATAGCGATGGAGACTATGCAGGTGGCTTTGTAGGTTACAATAAAGGACCGACAGGTAATGAAGGAAAGATCTTGGACTGTTATGTAAAAGGTGGCACGGTTCATTCGAATGGTGACTATACTGGAGGTTTTGTAGGATATAATGACACGTTTTATGTAGGAGCAGGAAATTGCTATTCGACAGTGGATGTAACTGGATCTAACTATGTTGGAGGGTTTGGTGGCTATAATAATGGATTTGGCGAGATCGTAAACAATTTCGCTACTGGTACAGCAACAACAACAGGTGGCATTAACGTAGGGGGATTTTGTAATGGAGCCGATGATGGTATGCGATTTAATTATTATGTAGATAATGATGGTAAAAAGGGAAACAACGGCTATGACGACACGGTTAACAAAGTTGAACATATAGATATAGCGGAACTGTATGAAGATAGTCTTCTTACCTTAGATTGGGAGGCTGGAGCATGGGATGCGGTAACTGTCTGGAGAACTGTAGAAGGCGATACCCCGGAGTTATTGACGCCAATTGAGACCTGGGCTGACTATGCAGATCGTACATGGATGAGTACAGAAGAAGCAGCAGGCCATGATGGGTCAAATGAGGCAAAGGCTTATCGGATTTGGAATGCTGCCGATTTGGCAGCGCTGGCAGTATTCGTGAATGAAGGGGATACCTTTACTGGTAAATACATAAAAGTGGCAGATGGTGTGACAAAAATAGATTTAGCGGCCCATGAATGGAAAACCCCAGGAGCACTTCTTGATTGGGACGATGGATTTGATGGAACCTTTGACGGAAACAATGCGGAAATAACCAATATGAGAATCAGCGAAAGAACCGAACAGGTGAAGGGATTATTTGGGTTAATCGGACCCAATAGCTGTATTAAAAATATGAAGCTTACGAAGGTATCGCTCACAGTTAAAAAATCAGGTGAAGCCGTCGGATGCGTTGCTTCCGTTAATTGGGGCGGGATCATATCAAATGTAACAGTTTCAGGCGATATTAAGGGAAATATTATTTATGAGTATAATGAAAATAGAGGTGTGTACATAGGCGGCATAGTCGGTGCGGTAATGCCTGAGGACTCTGCTTTAGGCTTGGTTGAGCAGTGCGCAAGCTATGTGGATATTGATGTGAGTAGTGGTATGAATAACATACAACTAATTGCAGGTGGAATTGCTGGGGCGCTCTGGCCCGCATCAACCATTCAAAACTGCTATAACCGAGGAGATGTTTTAATAAAAACTACGTCGACAGAGGATTCCATGGCCGGAGGTATTTGCGGTTCTAATTTCTCTGGTAAAACCGTAAAATACTGCTATAATACAGGTGTTGTAACAGCCATAGATGCAAGTGATGACAGCAAAGGATATGCCGGACAAATCATCGGTTATAATTATGGTGCGGTGAAAGGTTGCTTTTTCGATGTAACCGAAAATGTTGGAATGAATGCAATTGGATTCAGCGAAAGTGTAGGGGGTGTAGAGCTAGTAGATGAAGACAACTATTCAAAAACACCAACTGAAATGAAAACACAAAGCACTTACCAAACAGGCTTTGCAAATCCGGAAAATGCTTGGGACTTCACAAATATATGGAAGATCACAATTGATAATGATGGATATCCAAGATTACAAGCAACGACATTCTTTAATGCAGAACCAACACCTCCACCAGCCGGCGATGGTGGTGGAAGGACTAAGGACAACACAATCCCAGTGGAACAGGATGGCAAGACAACCCAGGTGCCCGGAGTGATATCCACCAAGACGGAAAACGGGTTAACCACCACCACAATCGCTGCGGATGATACTGCGATTCAAAAGCTGGTCAATAACGGCAAAAACGGAACGGTGATAACGCTCCCGGTATCTGACAACTCCGATGTGGTGATTGGTCAGCTGAATGGTCAGACCGTCAAAGATATGGAGACGAAAGAAGCGGTACTTGAAATCAAAACAAATAACGTGACATATACATTGCCGGCAGCACACATCAATATTGAGGCAATCAGCGCAGAAATAGGCGTGCAGGTTGCGCTGAAAGATATTAAAGTCAATATAACCATTTCTGGATCAAAAGAAGAGACTGTAAGAATCGTACAGGATACGGCAAATAAGAATCATTACCAAATCGTTGTTAACCCAGTGGAGTTTGAAATCACTTGCACCAGTGGAGATAAGACGGTAAGTGTTTCGAAATTCAACGGTTATGTGGAAAGAACAATTGCAATTCCCGAAGGAATTGATCCGAGCAAAATCACCACAGGGATTGTATTAAATGCAGACGGAACCTTCTCCCATGTTCCAACCGCTATTGTTGTTATCGATGGAAAATACTATGCCAAAATTAATAGCTTGACCAATAGCACCTACTCAGTGATTTACAATCAAGTTGAATTGAAAGATGTTACAAACCACTGGGCAAAAGAAGCCATAAATGATATGGTTTCAAGATTAGTCATCAGCGGAGTGGGAAACAACACCTTTGAACCTGACAGAGAGATAACCAGAGCAGAATTCGCAGCCATCATGGTGAGAGCATTGGGATTAAAACCGGGAATGGGAAGCAATCCCTTTGAAGATGTGAACAATTCCGTGTGGTATGCTGATTATATTAAAACAGCAACGGACTATCAAATCATTACGGGTTATGGAAATGATAAATTCGGTCCGATGGATAAGATCACAAGGGAGCAGGCGATGACAATAATTGCAAGAGCAATGAAACTAACCGGATTAAATCCGGAGCTCCAAGATAGTGAAGCCGGCGATCTTTTAGCAAATTATACCGATGGAACAGCTGCTTCGGCTTATGCAAAAACAAGTTTGGCCGCATGCTTGAAAACCGGTGTCGTAATAGGCAGAAACGAAACGACAATCGCACCAAGAGACTGTATCACTCGTGGGGAAGTAGCGGTAATTGTTCAGAGGTTACTGCAAAAATCCAATTTAATATAACCTAATATAGAAATTAATACGCGTAATGAGCATTGAAGTATTCCATTAAGTATAGATACATAAGCGGCTGTCAGTCAACTCTGATAGTCGCTTTTTTTCGTCAAAAAAAGGCAATTACCCCTAAAAACATAGCAATTACCCCAGAAACGGTTTTTACCTCTTATTTTTGCTAAAGTATAAAGTGTATGTCAATGTTATGAACCTTGAGAAATAAAGGATTTAATGAATAAACATCGTGTAAAACATTTTGCTAACAATGATCATAGGAGGAAAAAGAATGAAAAGAATACTAAGCATGCTGCTGGTGGTGTGTATGGTGCTGACTCCGCTGCCTTCCTCGGCGGCTGGGAATACTGTCGTGGTGTCAGATGTTACTACTCTGAAGTCGGCATTGACATCTTCTGCCAGCGGTACGATTGTGCAGTTGGCCAGCGATATCAGTTTTGCTGAGACCATCACGGTACCGAGCAGCCTAACTCTTGACTTGAACGGTCGTACACTGACCTTTACGGGCACGGATACCGCAAAGAAATCGCTCATCACGGGCATCCTCTTCACCGGTTCGGGAACGTTAACGGTGAAGGATTCCGGTACAGACGGAAAGCTGGTTACATCGCAGATTTACAGTGTGGCTCTGGGTAACGCAGGTAGTGGCATCATGGAACTGGCAGACGGAGTGATCACCACGGATGCAGAGACGGCGAGCGCTATCGTTAACGCCGGCAGCGGTACGATTAAGTTATCGGGTTCAACGGTGAACTCTGAAAAATTCATAGCTATCATCAGTCAATTGGCCTCCGGCAGGATAAACATGAGCGGTGGTACGGTGTCCTCGGAATCTAGTAATGCCATCGAAAGCAAGAGTATGATGGAAATTTCCGGCGGAACGGTGTCCTCGAATACCGGCTCCGGGGTAAATAATGGTGGCAGCGGCTCCTCGCTGACCGTCACCGGCGGCACAGTGAAAAGTATATCTGGTTATGCCATTATAAACAGCGGTAACGGCAATACCGTCACAGTCACGGGCGGCACGGTTTCCTCCGACTCCGGTTATGCAATTGCTAACTTCAACGCCTGTGAGGTTAAACTCTCCGGCGGAACGGTGTCCTCCATCTCTGGCATGGCCGTTGTTAACATGAATGGTGGAAATGTGGTTATTTCCAATGGAGCGACATTAAACTCAGGCTCCGGCACCACCATTTTCACGTATGGCAGTCTCGCCATCACCGGTGGAACGGTTCACTCCGACTCCGGAACAGCGCTGATTAGTTCTGCCCCTGCAGGTAGCGAGATTACGGTCTCAGGCGGAACACTTTCCAGTACAAGCGGCTATTGCGCCGCCAACTGCGGTACCGGAAAATTGACTATTTCCGGTACCGCAGTGCTCAGCACCGTGAGCGGAGGTGTTTGCCTGCTCAATCAAGGCGCAGGCACAGCCACAATAAACGGAGGCACGCTGACGGCTGACAAGGCAGAGTTGTACAACTTAAGCACAGGCAAAATTGAGATCAACGCCGGCACCTATAAGCTGGTCGTTAACAGCAACGCAAGTGGAAAGATCGTTATCAACGGAGGTTCCGTCAAGGCCATTCAAGGAACTACGCCGACAAACAGTGCCGGAACCGCACTTTCTTTTTATGGTATCACACTGACAGACGGTTCAGCGCACATTGCGGAGAACACGCCCATAGTTGCCGGCGAGCTGATCCTAACACCTGCCGTGAGCTATGGCTTCAACGGCGTAAAAACCGATGCCAGCGGCACGATCTATCTCTGGCTACCCGCTACCGTCGCCACCGCCAACTATAAAAGCGGCAGCATCGACGTTACCGGCGGTATTACCGCCGGAAAAACCAGCGTCCTGCCCAACTACACTGCCCGGGTGACGGTGAAGCTCAATGGCGAAACATGGAATAACCCCTTTCAGGTTCTGCTGTTAACCTCGAAGGACTCAGTCTTGGGAGCAGACACAATCATACCCGATGGCAACGCCGCGAAAGAAGGCGGCGTGTATGTGTTCTCCGGGCTCAAGCCCGGAAAAGACTATTATATATGGGGGAACGGCACCATAGGCGGACTTTTACCTTCCGGTGTGAAGATCACTAGCAGCGAGCCCAATGCTGCCGTGAATTTTTACAATCTTAATGTCACCGCTGGGAGCGGTATCGACGGGGTATTCTTAAATGCCACGCTGATTCAGGGCGCGGATATTCGTATACAGGCAAATGTGAAACCGGGCTACACCTTTGAAAAGTGGGCCAACACCACGGGCGGAGAGTTGGTTCTTGATACGTCCAGCGGCATCATAAAGATGGACGGCAAAAAGGACTTAACCGCATATGCCACGTTGAATACCTATGATGGCAGCGTCACCTTGAACAAGGACGGTTCAGTTTGGACAAGCTCCGGCAAAACCATTACACTTTCGACCTCCGAAACAGACGAGGCTGGGGTGGGATTTAAAACGGTGTCAACTAACGCAGGCGGCGTTTACAGCTTCACCGCTCTCAGCCCCCTCGTAACCTATTACGTCTGGATGGACGGTAACTATACAGGGCAGACGGTGACAACCACCGACAAAAACGTAGCGTTGGATTATTATACCGTAGCCTTGACCTCCGGTGCCAACATCGCCTCCGTCTCCGGCGGCGGCGTGTACCTCAAGGGAACAGAAAAGACGGTTTCTGCAACAGTTCAAACAGGAGATTATGTGTTCGGCCGCTGGCAGAACACTACAGGCGGCGCGCTGGTGTCCGCCGCCAACCCATATACCTTCACGGTAAA
>Ga0366800_1044_pt1 | contig 18559 bp, 17 predicted proteins | sample BONcelN113001E14_FD_207034 | JGI IMG/M metagenome (GOLD analysis project Ga0366800, IMG submission 207034) | Enriched cells from coal bed in the Powder River Basin, Montana, United States - BONCAT cells N11 rep3 HSBNCT.N11.300.1.E14 ...
TTTCTGATCCTTTTGTTCCTAGGCATCGTGGTAGGCTTCATGGGAGCCTACCAACTGATCATTATGATAGGAAAAAGGAAAAAGTAGAAGTGCTCCAAAGAGGGAGAGGTTCTTTAGGAAAACAGATGACACAAAACCGGCAGGAGGAAAGTTACCATTAGGGACACAAGGATTCCTGTGATCAAAGCTACAAGACCAAGTTCGACGCCGACGAATCTCGTAATGGGTGCCAGCATGGTGTCCATATCACCGGAGGCCCCGCTTGCGATCGGACTTCCTTTGCTGATTTTGACAAGAACTGGCAGGAGAAGGACTGTGAAAAATTCTCTCATAACATTAACAACAAACCCGTATGTACCCGCTTCAATCCCAAACACCTGCGTCATATAAGCCCCGGTCAGGCTGTAATAACTCATTCCGGAGGCGGAAATCACGGTAATGTGAAATGGAAGATTCAAGAGAAACCCTGAAAAAAAGCCGCCGGCAATACTGCCTATAAAAATGGCAATGGAGAGGAGAACCACTTTAAAGCCGACCACTCTAATGTACCGGAACACACCTTTGTTTGAACCGATGCTGATACCGATGCTGATTAAGAGAATCACCAGAGAACCGGTCAGCAAATGTCCGAGAAGCGGAGCAACATCATCCGGCAGCAGGAAATAGCCAAACAACACACCGGAAATAATGCTAAGAGGCATGATCCAAATGAGGGAGGATGTCTTTTTATTTTCTTCTTCCTCAATCGTGACGTTCTGATTGATATTGATGTTTTCGGATAACAATCGCTCTCTTAAAAGGTCCAATGGCAGCAGGGTTTTTTCCATTATTACCGTAAGGATTACGCTGAAAGCAATCGCGCTGAATGAAATAACGACGCAGTGAAAACCGATAAAGGGCAGATTGGACATGACAGAATCATTTGTTCCGATATGGAATCCGATGGTGAGCATTAAAACCACCAACGCGATGTTAATGATCGAAGTGATTCTCTTTTGTATGATTTCCGGCGGATTCCGCAGGCCAAAGAAAAGGCCGATCATAAGGCATAAAAAAAATATCCCGGTCATGGTTGATCTCCTCCTTAAAAGAAAACGCTATCTTAGGATCATCATCACATGCAGATTTATTATTTTAAGATTGCCAGCAAATCTTCACAGTGGGTATTCATGTATTTATAGGAGTCATAAACGCCCTGATTATAAAATTCAGGGGCCAGCTCTTCAATGATAAAGTCCAAGATCAGGCCTGCGGCCAAATCACCCAGCTCTTCCTCTCTTTCCTTTTCAAAGTGATTTTTAATGGAAGAGATCATATCTCCCCGTGTTTCCTTGCTTATTTTAATTGGATTCTTTTTACCCATTTAACAATTCCTCCATAAAAGAATACCCAAATTATATCATATTTGCAGGAAAAAATAGATTGAAAATTGACATTCCCTGATTTAGACTTGAATAGGCGGTTTCTGGATCCGCGGAAAGAGGTGGAATCATTGAGTAGCATGAATCTTTTATATCCGGCAATCTTGCTGACGGCATCATCGACTGTGCTGTATCATCTGGTACAGAAGGCGACCCCGCTGGAAGTGAACCCCATGATATCCCTGTTTGTTTCCTATATTACAGCTGCGGCCATGTGTGTGGTTCTGTTCCCCTTTTTCAGTAAAGGAGTAGTGCTGTCGGAGCAACTGCATAAGGTAAACTGGGCAAGCTTTGCGCTGGGTGCGGCAGTTTTGGGTATCGAAATAGGCTTTCTTTATGCATACAGGGTTGGCGGTAACATCAGCACCACGAATCTCCTGTCGAGCTCACTGGCTGTAGTTTCCCTGCTGATCATCGGCTACTTTTTTTATCATGACCAGATCACCGCCTATAAGGCAACTGGGATCATTCTATGCATGGCTGGGATCATACTGATCAATAAATAGACCGTTCATTAGAACAAAGGCCGGCCTGGCGCTTTCCGCTGCAACTGCCGGATTTTTACGTTATACAAGGCTGATATTGTTTAATTTCATATATTCTTTTAAGCCTTCGGTCAGTATTTTCATAGCCTTGGTCAAGGGTTCCTGTTCGAGGACATAAGCAATCCGAAGCTCGTTTTTGCCGAGCCCTATCGTTTTGTAAAAGCCTTCTGCCGGAGCCGCCATGACCGTTTCCCCGTCGATGTCGAAGCTGGTCAGAATCCAGGTCAGGAAATCGTCAACATCGTCGATGGGGAGCTTTGCGATCAGGTAGAAGGCCCCTTCCGGTTTTCGGCAGACGACTCCGGGAACCTGCTTCAGCAGTCCATAAATAATATCCCTGCGTTTCTGATATTGATCCCGTGCGTCGGTGATATAGCGCTGGCCGGCATCATAAAGGCCGACGGCTCCGTACTGCTCAATGGTGGAACAGGAAAGCCGGCCCTGGCAGAGCTTGGTGATGATAGAAAATAAGTCCTTATTCTTTGTCAACAGCATGCCGATTCTCGCTCCGCAAGCGTTAAATCTCTTTGAGACACTGTCGATGATGATGAGGCGGTCTTCGATATCCGGTAGAAATCCAAAGCTTCCCACTTCTCTTTCGTCAAAAACGAATTCCCGATATACCTCATCGGCTATGATATAAAGATCGTATTCCTTTGCGATTTTCGCGACCATTTTAATTTCATCCATACTTAATACTGCGCCGGTAGGATTCCCCGGATTGGAAATCAGGATTGCCTTGGACCGCTTTGTGATTTTCGATGTCAAAGCCTCCTCGGAGAAGTGGAACCCGTTCTCGGCGTAGGTAGTCACAGGGATGCAGATTGCGCCGGAAATGGTAAAAAAAGTGGTGTAGTTAGAATAGAACGGCTCCGGCAGTAGAATCTCATCGCCTTCATTTGCAATTGCTAAGAAAGTAAATAGCAGTGCTTCCGTACCGCCGTTTGTAACTGCGATCTGTTCCTTATTATAATGGATGCCAATATCGGCATAATATGCCTGAATGCGATCAATGAGCGCGGGAATGCCGAGAGACGGCATATATTCCGTCGCTGGTTCGTTAAAGTTTTTAATTCTTTGAAAGTAGAGCTCCGGGGTGGGCAGGTCAGGTTGTCCGATGTTCAGGTGGTATACCTTTTTACCGGCTCTCTTTGCTTCATCCGCATAAATAGATAATTTTCTGACAGAAGAAGCCTCCATCACTTTAAACTTTTGTGAAATGTCCATTTTTAATTCCTTTCTGAAAAAATATCAATCGGTAGAGATAGTTTTCCCTTCCGCAAATCTTGTATACAGACAGCTTTCGGGAATCTTTTCCGGTCTGCAATTAAGAAACAAAAAAGTCGAAGACTATGATTTCGAGGTAGAATGCGACAATATCACAATCGTCCGGCAGCAAAAACAAAATAGAATTTGCAAATAAATAAACGGGAAGTTGTCACAAATCACCTCTTGATCTGGTTATTAATTACAGGAGGTGATTTTTTATGGAAAGGAACCTTAGTAAAAGCAGCATATTCATTATCGCTTTATTGATGATTATTGTTTCAGCCGGATTTTCCTACGCTTCCGAACAGCCGGGACAGGCTGAGTCCGAAAAACCCACGGTAATATACCGCTGGGCGGGGCTCAATACGGTCACCGGAACTCTGGAGATCCTGAGCGGAGACAAGGCGAATCCGATCGTCAGGGGAACGACTCACGCAGGCATGGCTGATTATGTTAACGTCGTCGTATCGTTAAAGAGGAGCAGCGGAAATGGCTGGTCAACAGTGAAAAGCTGGAACAAGAACATCACGATCTCGTTGAATAAGTTTACCTTCAATGAGACCGATAAGGTAAGCAAGAATTACTCCTATCAGTATACGGCCACGGTGAAAAGCTATAAGAATCATGTGCTTTTGGACACGGTGACCTTTGATTCAAAGATCGTAAAGTATTAACGAAGAATCGTTTGCTATGCTCCGTCGCTTAAACTTTGCAGTTGGACATACTGCAAAGTTTGCGCGCGTTCAGGAATTGCTATTTAATCAAGAAACCCCCCCGGTATCAGAGGGCGAATGAGCGCTGGGTCTCTGTTGGAAGGCTGCGGAGAATTCTCTTTTTTCTGTTCTTTTTCCGCAAGGAGTACCCGTTGCGCGGCGATCGTCCCAAGGGTGTCTGCAAGCTGCCGAAACGCCAAAGCCAGCACCCCCAATTCCTCATCGTCAGGAGTATTCTTGGCAATAGCAATCGCAGCCGCAGAAACAAACGCCGCTAACTCGCAGGGATTCATCGCAACCACCTCGATTTCATTCACATCTTTTATTAGATTATTACGATAGCGTATAAGATGTTCCAGTCAGGAATATTGTAATGAAATAACAACTATGTAAAAGAATTTGAACAAAAGAGTATATATACAGATGGAAGCTATTATAGTAAAATAATGGAGAATGACTTTAATTGACAATTGAGGTTGCTATTTAGAAAGGGGTTTATTATGAAAAAAACTATGAAAAAATTATTCACAGCCGTGTTGGTCGTAACGTTGATCCTATCGGGAACGCTGACTGCTTTTGGAGCGGATACCAATGGCATTCAGGTGCAATATAACGGGAATGATATTGCGTTAAAAGATGCTGCAAAAATCGTTGACGGAAGGGTAATGGTTCCATTTCGCCAACTCCTTGAGTCTATGGGAGCTGAAGTAACCTACGATTCGAAGGCGAAAACCATAGTGGTAAAGACGGATGAGAAAGAAATGTCATTTGCCGCAGGAGGAGCAGATATTACAATCATAAAGGACGGCGTGACGTCGGTAAAAAAGATGGAGGTAGCATCCTTTGTCGATAAAAAGCTGAGTCGCACTTATGTGCCGGTACGTTTTATTGCTGAAACCATGGGGTATAGCGTTGGCTGGGATAAGGGCAACAAAACAGTTGTAATCATCGATCCGGACACCTTGTTTTCCAATGCAGATGTGGATTTTTCCATCATCAGCAAGCTGATGAAATCTGATCTTGACCTTGAGAAGCCGTATGCAACCACCGGCAAGTTTGATATGGACATTGCGACCTTTGCGAGTCCGGATTCTATCATGCCGGGCATGGAGTTCTCGATGACCGGACAAATGTCTGGAATACAGCAAAAATCCAACGCCGATCTGGTAATGAATATGGCCTTCCAGTTTGATAAAATGCTCTCAAAGCTGACGGTCGAAGAGAAAGCAATGATGGAACCGATGCTTGGCATGTTTAAGGACGCCAGTATGAAAATCAAGATGGATGGAGAAACCGGAATTACATACATGAACTCCAGCCTCTTTTCCGCATTGGATCCGACCGTAGGAGCAAACACCTGGTATAAGATGAATATTTATGATACCTATGAAGACATGGGAATCGATTTAAAGTCAATCACTAATATGAGTTATTCCGGCTTCAAACTGTCGGAAATGCTGACAGCCTCTCTGGCTAGCATGGAATATGCAGATATCTCAACGTATCGGGACATCCAATCCACGTATGTATTTCTGAAGAATCTGATTGGAGATGAAGCCTTTACAAAGAAGACTGCTGGAAGCTATGTCACTTACAACCTAAATATAAACCAGACCTCCGTTCTGGCCGCACTGGCAAAGACAGCACTTTCAGAGGGGATCTCAAAAGATACGCTCGACATGACAGAGCTAGGAGATATGCTGAACAGCAGCAAGCTCGTAGCAAAAATCATGGTCCAGGAAAAGGCGGGTTCCTTATATAAATATGAGCTCGAGGGTGACTGTACCTTTGAGGAAATTGCTTGCAATTTTGATATGACAGGAGACCAAAAGAATGCCGAGGGTCAATTTACGATTGAACAAAAAGATGTTATGAAGATGATGATTGAGGTAGAATCCCATGTTTCTGAAACATCCACAGCACCGGACTTAAGTCTGCCGGCAGATGCGGTTATCAAGGAGTATCCAATCTATTAAAAGAACGAGTTAAGAAATAAAATAAGGAAGAAAGGCAGGCAGCAAAATTTGCGGCCTGCCTTCCTTATCTTCTCAAGGGAATCGTCTGCTGGGTAGATTGGAATATCCCCCTGGCCATATACCCTCCGATCTCGGCGGCGTTAAGTAAAAGCCTCTCAAAAATACTGATCTCTGTTTCGTGATCGCCGGTCAACGCTGCCCTAAATTCTGAAATGCTCAAACTGATGTCCCTGTATAGTAAGGACTGCCACTGCTGCAAACTCCAATAGGGTGCCTGAGAAAGAAAGGACGCGATTTCATCGGCCCTTGCATAAAGCTCCTGCCCAAATGCATTCACTGCCTCCTGATCATTGGCAATCATGGCATTCATCAAGTTTGACTGGGCCCTGACATAGCGCTGGAAGGAATTTAAAAACTGCTCTGCCAGCCTCTCGCCGTAAAACACCCGCAATGTATTGTAGAAATCCATAGGAATCTGATCGACCCGATTCTGAATCGCGGCCAGATTTGCAGAGTTCTCCATCTTTGAGAAAAAAAGAGCTCTTGTCCACATGGTATATCGCTGCCATAAAGATATCAAATTGTTTAATATATTAAACTGTTCAAATGTAAAACATTGCTGTCCAAACTCCTGAAACTTATGAATCATAGGATACCCTCTTTCATTATTTGATAGTATATAATATGTAAAGAAAGCAAATTTGCCTTACAAAGCGCTGAAATGTGATTAGATGAGTAAATTTTCTATAGTCGAAAATTTTTTGCGTATGCGTTATAATAGAAATAGATACGAATCCGAAAGGAGCCCGGTTGTGAGGAAAAAGAATTATATCGTTCTGGTAACGCTTATCATTTTGCCGATTCTGGTCATAACGCTTATCATATACTTCAATATCAATGCTGCACTTCATTCGTTGGACAACAGTGCAGGTATTGTCGTTCCCAAAACAGTCCCCAAATATCATTTTGCCATGATTTGCGAAAACATGGATGATCCCTTCTGGCTTTCCGTCAAAAAGGGCGTAGAAAAGGCTTCGGAGGAGTTCGACGTTGCGGTGGAATTTAATTGGCCCGTTGACTCAAGCTTCGATGAACAGTACAAATGCCTAGATATGGCGATTGTATCCAACGTTGACGGGATTGCGACCTATGTCTGGAATGAAGCGGAAACGGGGAAGCTCATCAATAAAGGCGTCGATAAGGGCATTCCGGTTGTAACGATTCGAACGGACTCGAAGGACAGCAGACGCGCCGCCTTTGTCGCCGTCAACTCCTACAGTGCAGGAACAGAAATGGGGCGTATGCTCATTGCTGCCACGGGCGGCCGAGGGGAAGCAGTCGTCGTCGTGAGCAACAAAGGAACCGGAGGAACCGTCGTACAGAATCTGATGATTTCAGGAATCACCGACGCATTAAAGAATACACCTAAATTAACGCTTGAAACCGTGCAATACAATTATGCTAATTTTCTCAGCCTGGAGGATACCATACAAGATCTGCTAATCAACAAGCCCGAACTGGACGCGATCATAAGCACCAATGAAAAGGATACCACGCTTGTGGCACAGCGGTTGATCGATTTAAACAAGGTATACTACAGCATTATCGGATATGGAGATGCACCGGAAATCCTGCGTTATATCGATAACGGAGTGATCTTCGGAACGGTTTCGGCAAACCATGAACAGATGGGCTATGATGCGATCAAAGCCTTGGTGGACCTAAATGAGGGAGGACGAACCTCCGCTTATTTCACAGTGGATACCCAACTGATCACGAAGAATAACGTGGGAGAATATCTGGAGACAGATGAGGAATCAGATGAGGAATAGAATGCTTTTATGGCGTCGAAACAGTTTGAAAAAGAGACTGATTTTATACTTTATGGTTATCATCGTAATCATGAGTGCTTTGAATGTTTATCCCTATTACACGATTTCAGTGCTGATGAGCAGGATGAGCTCAACCTTTGAGCTCAATGTGGAACTCAATCAGCTGAACAATACGCTTGAACAGCTGAACCATGCGTATGAGAACTATTTGGAGACCAAGCATTCCAAAAATCTGGATGATTATTACCGCTATTCCCATGATCTTGGCGTACAGGCAAATGCAATTCAGATAGACAATTCCAGCATGGACAATGTATTGGTCATGAAGGATATCAGAAATATGATCTCCAATTATCTCAACGAAACGGACGCTGCGGTCTCGGCAAGAAGAGCGCGCATGGTGGAAGCCTACATTTTCCATTATGAAGAAAGCGTCAAGATCCGACAGTACATCGTCGAATACATCCAGAAGCTCAACAATACCATGTTCTTTCAGAATACGGACCGCTATACCTCGGTCAGAAAAAGTATTCAGCTCGTTCAAACGCTGAATATCGGTGTCATATCCTCCATATTTGCGTTAACCATCGTGCTGATCCTATGGTTCACCTACCGGATCACTAAGCCGATATTTGAGCTTTCCAAGGCTGCAGATGAAATCACCCATGGTAATTTCAACGTCCCGAGGGTACTAGTAACCTCCAATGACGAAATCGGGATTATGGCAGAAGCGTTTAACAGAATGACAGCCAGCATACGGGAATATATCAATGAAATCAATGAGAAGGTGGTGCTTGAAAGGAGACTGCAGGAGAAGGAAATGGAAAACCTGATCATAAAAGCGAACCTTCGGGAGGCGGAGCTTCATGCACTGCAGGCACAGATCAATCCGCATTTTCTGTTTAATACACTGAACGCAGGCGCCCAGCTTGCCATGATGGAGGGCGCGGACCGAGCCTGCTCCTTTATGGAAAATGCAGCAGAGCTATTTCGTTACAATATGAGAAACCTTGACAAGCCGGTCACCATCGGAGACGAGGTCCGGAACGTCGAAAACTATATGCATTTATTGAATGAGCGGTTCGCTGACAAGATCGAATTTATTATGGAACGGGAGGAGAGCATACTGTATCTGAAGATTCCATGCATGATCCTGCAGCCTATCGTGGAAAATGCATTTATCCATGGGATCAGTGACATGGAAGATAAGGGCAAAATCAGTCTCAGCGCCCGGGAATCGGATGGGTGTGCCGTGATTTCCATCAAGGATAACGGAAAAGGAATGAGCGCCGAAAAAGCAAGTGAAATCATGAGCGGAATCAAAGTGGAAGAAACGGAGACGGGAAACCAACATGGTGGACATACTAATGGAATCGGTTTGAATAATGTACAAAGCAGGTTAAAGATATTTTATTCTAGGGAAGCGATTTTGAAGATATACAGCGAACCGGGGCAGGGCACCGAGGTGGTGTTACACATCCCCATAGAAGCCGGGACACAATTTTAATGAAGCATAATAATAGTAAGTTTTGGAGGAGATCGCTATGTTTAAAGTGATGATTGCCGATGATGAGAAGGTAGCCATCGATTCACTCACATTTATCATTGAGAAGAGCTTCACAAACGTGGAGATCACAACAACAGCCAGATCTGGCCGGGAAGCCATCGAAAGGGTGGAGGAGACTGTCCCCGACATTCTGTTTATGGACATTCGTATGCCCGGCATCAACGGGATAGAAGCCATACGGGAAATCAGAAAACGACATAAGCAGATCGTGATCATCGTACTGACTGCGTTTGACCAGTTTGAATTTGCCAAAGAAGCAGTAAAGCTTGGCGTAATGGAATATCTTCTAAAGCCGGTGAATCGCGCCAAGGTGGTGGAAGTGGTCAACAAGGCCATTGCGCTGATTCGTGCGGAAAAGGAAAAGAGACAGCTTGAGCTGGAAATGAAGGAGAAGCTGGAATATGCAGGGCCAATCATGGAGAACGGTTTTGTCTATTCTCTGCTTTTGTTCGATGACAACAGCAAAGAGATTTTTGACTATAAACGACTTTTTGATATCAAGGAAGACGGAGGCTATATTATCACCGTGGAGCTTGTGAATGAGCGAGCCGCTGGGTCTTCGGACAACAAGATCGGCTACAGCATTCAAAGCCAACAGTTTTATCCTTGCTTTACCGATACGGTGAAGTCCCTGTGCAAATGCATTATCGGGCCGGTTATGCTCAATCGGATCGTGGTTGTTGTTCCATCCAACCCAAGAACCGGTGAATTTGCCTGCCGACTGGAAGCGGTTTCCCTTGCGGAAAATATACTACAGAGGCTTTCGGAAAAACTTAACTGCGGACTCCGAATTGGAATCGGGAAAATATACAGAAGATTTGATATGCTTGCGGCGTCCTACGAAGAATCCCTCAAGGCCCTTCGATATCTTCAGGGCACCGGCATCATGCATTTTATGGATATCACAGCCCGTGCCGCCGAAGTGGGATCCGAATATCCGGAGTACAAGGAAAAGCTGTTGCTGCAGAAGGTGTCCGCCGGTGATACGGTTGAAAGCATGAATGCATTTAACAGCGTCTTCGACTGGCTGGTACAGGAATATGAGGAACAGCCTCTGAAAATAAAAAACAAACTTCTTGAAATAGTATTTCTTGTTAACCACATGTCTTGGGAATATGAACCCGGAGGCGGAACGGCGGGAGTCGACTTCCTTGAGGAAATGCTGTCCATCGGAGATCTTTCCGAACTCCGGCTCTGGTGCAGAAAAAGAGTAGAGAATGTGATCAACCAGATCAACTCCTATCGAGATTACAAGGTAGGCGGCCTTACCAGACGCGCCAAGGAATATATAAAAACCAATTACTCAAAGTCCATTACCCTTGAGGATGTCGCGAGAGAGATCAATGTCAGCCCACAATATCTAAGCAAGCTTTTTAAAGAAGAGACTGGAGAGAATTTCATCGATTATCTTACAGGAATCCGGATACGAATTGCAAAAAATCTGCTGGAAAGCGATGAATTGAGCGTCAAGGAGATCTGCTACAATATTGGATACAGCGATCCAAATTATTTCAGTAGAATTTTTAAGAAGATTGTCGGGTCAACCCCAACAGAATACAAGGACGAGTTCTTGAATCGAAAATCCTAATGATAGTAAGGAGGGAATGGAAATGTGCCGAAAAAACAGGCTGCTTCAAATCATTATGGTATTGATTTTATCTGCAAGCATGCTGTCGGGCTGCGGGGAAGCTCCAGAGGAAAGCATAGAGCCCAGTCAGCCGGAAAAGGATAAAATTGTGATTGGATTTGCCATGGACACCCTGGTGCATGAACGATGGCTCCGCGATCGGGACATCTTCGTAGCAAAGGCCAAAGAAATGGGTGCGGAGGTGATTTTACAGATCGCTTACAGTGACAGCAGGGAGCAGGAGCGGCAGGTCCAGTACCTTCTTGATCAGGGAATCGACGTGCTGGTGCTTGTCGCTCATGATGCGGTTTCCGCAGCCGTCATGGTGAAAAAAGCAAAGGATCGGGGCGTTAAGGTGATTGCCTACGACCGGCTTGTGAAAAATGCGAATGTCGATCTCTATATATCCTTTGACAATGTCAAAGTCGGTGAACTGATGGGAGAGGCAGCTGTCAGCCAGGCTCCGCAAGGGAATTATCTGCTGCTGAACGGATCGGAAGGCGATAACAACTCGGCAATGTTCCGGGATGGATACATGAGTGTGCTGGAGGAGGGAATTAAAAACGGAACCATTCAGCTCCTGGGAGAGACCTGGGTGGTGGACTGGCTTTATGAAAACGCACTGGCAGATATGCAGAATGCCGTAGATTCCAATACGAAAATCGATAGCATCATAGCCGGCAACGACACCCTTGCCAGTGCGGCAATCCATGTACTGACGGAAAAACGTCTCGTCGGCTCGGTAACTGTGGTGGGACATGATGCGGATCTGGATGGCTGTCAGCGTGTAGTGGAAGGAACCCAGTATGCAACGATTTACAAGCCCATCGATCTCGAAGCGACCAAAGGTGCCGAATTTGCCGTGACACTGGCGAAGGGCGGATTGGTGCAAGCCAATGACACCATCAACGACGGAAGATATGACGTACCCTTTTACAAGATTGAACCGATTTTGGTCACGAAGGAAAATATGATGGACACGATCATAAAAGATCAGTTTCACCGTATGGAGGACGTTTATATGAATATACCGAAATCTGAATGGCCCTCACAATGAGGGCCTTTTTTTAATACAGTAGAAAACATCGTTCCCTACTGTATTAAAAAAGGGGGTGTGCAGAGGGGGGCACCCCTCGCCATTAAAGGAGGGTGCTCAGCTCGCGCAGCGAGCGCCGAAGGGAACCATGGGTTCCCTAGCGGAAGTGGCGTTAGCCACTTTTTTTTATTCCCTAGCGGAAGTGGCGGCAGCCACTATTTTTATGTAAGCACTTTATTAACCTTAAAAATTTCAACTTGACAGAATGGGTAAGTACGATTCGCAAATTTAATACAGATGCGCGATAAATATGTCCAGATTTGCCTGTGTTATAATGACCTCGAAATAAAGACAGATTGTCTTTAAATGAAGGAGGAGAATAAATGAAAAGATTTTCAAAGTTGTTCGTACTTGCTCTTGTATTGACACTTGTTGTATCTATGTTTGCAGCATGCGGCGGCGGTGGCACCGACGAAGGCGAAGAAGCTGCAGGAACCGTAGATATCGGCATCGTGCTTCCTACTAAGGATGAACCAAGATGGGTACAGGATGAAACAAGATTCCAGGATGCACTGGCATCCACCGACTACACCGTAGAAATACTGTTTAGCCAGGGTTCCTCTGCAAAGGAAAAGGAAAATGTTGATGCTTTGATTGCAAAAGGAATCAAGACATTGATCATCTGCCCGCAGGACGGAGCAGCCGCAGCCGCAGCAGTTCAAGCAGCAAAAGCGGAAGGAATCAACGTAATCTCCTATGACAGACTGATCACTGACACAGATGCAGTTGATTACTATGTAACATTTGACAGTATCGCTGTTGGTGCAGCACAGGGTCAGTATCTGATCGACAACGCCAAAGGCACAGGCGAACCTTTATACCTGTATGCCGGAGCTGCCTCCGACAATAATGCTTTCTTATTCTTTGAAGGCGCATGGACTGTATTACAGCCTAAGATTGCTGACGGAACTTTCGTAATCGCCAACTCCAGCGAAGCAGAAGCGTTAAAAGACAAAGCGACTCTGACCCGTGACGAGATGAGCAAAATCATCGGCCAGGTAACGACGAACTGGGATTTCAACGAAGCCAAGAACAAGGCTGAATCTCACCTGACCGCAGCAGACGATGCCATGAAGGGTGACGTAGCGATTCTTGCGCCAAACGATGGGACTGCTAGAGCGATCGCAGATGCTTTCGCAGCTGACTCTGCCGTAACAAGCTATGTTGTGACTGGTCAGGATGCTGAAATCGCTTCCGTTCAGTACATAATCGACGGCAAACAGTCCATGACTGTATTCAAAGATGTTCGTACCCTCGTAAAAGACTCCATCGAAATGGCAGTCTCTCTCCTGGAGGGTTCCACTCCAGCAACAACCGGTTCTTACAACAATGGAGTCATTGATGTAAAGGCGAAGCAGACGGAAGTTGTCGTAGTGAATCAGGCCAATGTGAAAGCTGCTATGGTTGATTCCGGTTATTACACAGCAGATGAATTTACAGGTTTATAACGTCACCCAAAGGAACGTTATAGCCGCACAATGATATGACTGGTCGGAATAGTGATGGAGCGATCCGTCACTATTCCACTTACTAGTTCGCCCATTCAAATTGTTGGCGAACATATGCAAGAAAATCACAAATCTTCGATTTGTAGATTTCTACTGCCTATTGTTGATGTATTGAAAAAAGGAGCTTAGCTGCCATGGCCAAATACATATTGGAAATGAATCATATTACGAAGGAATTCCCCGGCGTGAAAGCTTTAAATGATGTCAACTTTAAAGTGGAAGAAGGGGAAATTCACTGCCTTGTTGGAGAAAACGGCGCAGGGAAGTCCACCCTGATGAAGGTGCTGAGCGGCGTTTATCCCCATGGGACGTACAAAGGAGATATCGTTTTAAACGGAGAAATACAGAAATACGCAACGGTACGAGATAGCGAAAAAGCTGGTATCGCCATTATCTATCAGGAATTAGCATTGATTCCCGACATGGCGGTGTACGAAAATATTTTTTTAGGGCATGAAATTAAAAAAGGTGCCATCATCGATTGGAATGAAACCATCGTAAAGTCCACAGAAATGTTGAAAAAGGTAAAGCTGAATGTCAATCCTGCAGAACTGATCAGAAATTTGGGCGTCGGGAAGCAGCAGCTGATCGAGATTGCCAAAGCCTTGAGCAAGAATGTAAAACTCTTGATTTTAGATGAACCCACCTCTGCGCTGAATGAAAATGATAGTGAAAACCTGCTGTTGCTGCTGAAAGAATTAAAAGAGCAGGGAATCACATCCATCATGATTTCCCACAAATTAAAAGAAGTCATTTCAATCGCTGATACAGTTACGATTCTGCGCGACGGAAAAACAATTTGTTCACTGACGGCGAAAGATGGGGAAATTACGGAAAATACGATTATAAAGTGTATGGTCGGTCGTGAAATTGATAACATCTATCCGGGAAGAGATTTCAAGCCGGAGGAAGAGACTGTACTGGAGCTGAAAAATTGGAGCGGCTATGATCCTGCCCAGGGAAGAGAAATCATAAGGGACATCAGCCTAAACGTGAAAAAGGGAGAAATCGTTGGAATTGCTGGATTAATGGGTGCAGGTCGTACGGAACTGGCCCAGAGCATCTTTGGCAACCCGGCCGGATATCGGTTGAAAGGCGAATTATTCATACATGGACAAAAGAAGCAGTTCAATAATACGAGTGATGCAATCAAGGCCGGTATCGCTTATGTAACGGAAGACAGAAAAGGAAATGGTCTGATCCTAATTCAGGATGTCAAACAGAATATATCCATATCAAATTTAAAAGAAATTGCAAAAAATGGCGTCATCAATCAAAACGAAGAAATCAACGTCGGAAACGACTACCGGAAGAGCCTCAATATCAAGACGCCAAGCATTGCTCAGACAGTAGGCAATTTAAGCGGTGGTAACCAACAGAAAGTATCTGTCGGTAAATGGCTGTTTGCAAAACCGAAAATATTGATTCTGGATGAGCCTACCCGAGGGATCGATGTTGGTGCCAAGTATGAGATTTATACCATCATGAACGATCTCATAAAGCAAGGCATGAGCATCATTATGATTTCATCCGAGTTACCTGAGATCCTGGGCATGAGCGACAGAGTCTATGTGGTATCGGAAGGCAGGCTTGCCGGAGAGTTACCGATAGAAGAAGCCACCCAGGAAAAGATTATGGCAATGGCAACAAATTAGGAGGAGGTACCATGAGTTTTATTAATGAAGCAAAAACACTGTTGAGGCAGAATGTGCGAGAGTATGGCATGTACATTGCTTTAGCGGTCATTATGATTATTTTTACAATTACAACCGACGGCTTGTTCATTTCATCAAGAAATATCAGCAACTTAATAAACATGACCGGATATATTGCAGTCCTGGCCATCGGCATGACGCTGGTCATCGTGATCCGCCATATCGACTTATCCGTAGGTTTCCTGTCCGGATTCATGGGCGCAATCTGTGCAATCATGATGATGAAATGGGGATGGTCGGTCTGGATTGCCATACCTGCAGTCATGATCTTTGGTATCCTCATCGGATGCATCAACGGTTTACTTGTTGCAAGGCTGAATATTCCAGCCTTTGTCGTCACCCTTGCCGGATGGTTGATTTTTAGGGGCCTGATCCTGTGGGTAACGGAAGAGACGGGTACCATCGTGATTAACAATCCGACCTTTAACGCCATCGGCAACGGCTTCATACCTGACATTGCAAATGTTGGGTTTCATTTGCTTACCGTAATATTGGGAGCAATCGGGATCACGCTTTTTATCTGGAGCGAATTTCGCGGAAGAACCGTGAAGCAGAAGTATAATTTTGAAGTGATCTCCATGAATATATTTATATTAAAATTAGTTTTTATATCTGCAATTATGGCCTATATTACATGGATCCTTGCAGGATACAACGGACTATCCTGGACCATCGTGATTGTAGCCGTCACAGCGTTCGTCTATCATTTTATCGCAACTAAGACTGTTCTAGGAAGACATATCTATGCATTGGGCGGCAACCCTGAGGCGGCCAAACTGAGCGGCGTCAATGTTACAAAGATCACGGTATGGGTGTTCTGTTCCATGGGCATGCTGTCGGCGCTATCCGGTGTTCTGTTCGCTTCCCGTCTCCAGTCAGCAACAACAACTGCGGGAACCCTATTTGAGCTAGACGCCATCGCTGCTGCCTATGTCGGTGGTGTATCCGCTGCAGGCGGCGTCGGCAAGGTCACCGGATCCCTGATTGGGGCGCTGGTCATGTCCTCTTTGGTCAGTGGCATGAATCTGATGGGTACCGGTATCTATTATCAATACATCATCAGAGGCGCAGTCCTTGTACTCGCAGTAATCTTCGACGTAGCAACGCGCAGAACAGCGGCAAAGGCAGTTTAATCACTTCCTCTATGATATATGTGTAACGAAAAGCAGCCCCAATAGAAATTTTTCGCCGGGGCTGTTTTGTTATGTTTTTGGCTTGCGTACAATTCAGAAAAGCAGAGCATCAAGCTTCACAGCGCTCTTGGATTATGGTAAAATATGGCGAATACAACAGAAAGAGAGGAACGGGTATGCAAGAGAATCATATGAATTTATTTTTTCCTCAGTGGCAGGGAGCGGGTAGGACCAAAGAATTGCTGACAGGCGCATGGGAAATCAGAGACCAATATATCAAGGTACAGGATTATATTTCAGTGCCTGTGAGTGAAGAGGAAAACACGCAAATCGAAAACGGCATCCTGGGATATCGGGACATTTTTAAGCAATTAAAGCAGGCGAAAGCGATCATTGCCGCAGAGAATCCAAGCAGTATTTTTACGGTTGGAGGAGGCTGTGATGTTGAAATTGTAACCGTATCGCATTTAAACGATCTATTCAACGAAGACCTGACCGTAGTCTGGATTGATGCCCATGGGGACCTGAATACGCCGGAATCCTCGCCGAGCAAATGCTTTCATGGAATGCCGCTGAGAACCTTACTGGCGGACGGAAATCCTCAAATGGTGGAAACGGCTTTTTCGAAGCTATCTCCTTCCCAACTGGTCATGATCGGGCAACGGGATCTGGATGTACCGGAGCAGGATTACATAGAAGAAAGTAACATTGATGTGATTGGGCCGGGTGACTTCAGCATTGAACGTGCGATCAGTGCAATTAAGTCAAAAGGTTCAAATAACCTTTACATCCATATTGATCTTGATGTTCTGGATTTTGACGAGTTTCCTTATGTCATGGTGCCTTCGCCCGATGGGCTGAAAACCGATCAATTATTAGAGTTGCTGGCGCAGCTGAAGCAGGAATTTCATATCGTTGGCTTGAGCCTGCTGGAATACACCTCCTCGGAGAAAAAGGAAATAAAAATCCTCTCCGACATCATCAGGATGGGAGAGGGATTATAGGTCAATCCGGCATCGATACTACCGACGTTATCCAATCAAGTCCGCAAATACGGAAATCGCGTAATCGATGTCTGCTCTTGAAATCTCATTGGAGGTTACGAAACGGAATTCTCCTAGTTCGCAGCCATTGATTTTGATTCCCTTTTCTAACATCCTGGCCGGCAGGCTGTCGGTGAGCGCATCCGGTCTGTCCAGCTTGAAAAAGACCATATTGATTTGAACGGAATTCAGATCGACCTCCACTCCGTCCAACTCGCTTAGCCTCTTCGCCATGTATTTCGCGTTGTCGTGATCCTCCTTCAGTCTTTTTGTCATTTCATTCAGAGAGATCATTCCTGCAGCGGCCAGAAGTCCGCACTGTCTCATGCCTCCGCCCAGCATTTTTCGATATTTTCTGGCTTTGGCGATTGTCTTTGCATCACCGGCCAGAATCGAGCCCACCGGCGCACAGAGACCCTTTGACAGGCAGCAGGATACGGTGTCGCAGTTTTTCGTAATTTCCCTTACATCCACATCAAGCGAAGCAGCTGCATTGAATACTCTTGCTCCGTCCAGATGCACGGCGATCCCGTTTTTCTTTGCTAAGGAATAAACCTCTCCCATTACTTCTACAGGAACCACAATACCGTTTGCCAGTGCATTTTCCATGCAGATGAGAACAGTTTTCGGTTCATGGATATCGTCCGGCCGAATGGCCTTCTCGATGCGTTTTGCATCGTAGATGCCATTCGGAAAGGAAAGCTGTCTCAGATTAGCGCCGGATAAAACCGCCGCAGCACCGACCTCGTGAACAAAGATATGGCAGTCCGCACTGACGATTACCTCGTCCCCACGCCCGGTTTGGCACATCAAAGCAAGTTGGTTGCCCATGGTTCCCGAAGGGACAAACAGAGAGGCTTCTTTTCCAAGCGTTTCAGCAGCAAGGGATTCCAGCTTGTTGACGGTTGGGTCATCCTGATAGACATCATCCCCCACCTCTGCGACGTACATTGCATCGCGCATCGCCTGCGTTGGCTGTGTTACGGTGTCGCTTCTCAAATCAATAAATCTCATTTGTAACTTCCTTCCTTTCTGGTTCTTCGTTTATTCCGCACACTTTCATTATATTAACTTTTTATTCTAAAATCAATATTTGCTGATTTATCAGGTATAG
>Ga0366800_1045_pt1 | contig 18207 bp, 18 predicted proteins | sample BONcelN113001E14_FD_207034 | JGI IMG/M metagenome (GOLD analysis project Ga0366800, IMG submission 207034) | Enriched cells from coal bed in the Powder River Basin, Montana, United States - BONCAT cells N11 rep3 HSBNCT.N11.300.1.E14 ...
CCGCAAACTCTACTGTATACTTTATAACCTGGGCAGATGAAATTTGAGCGATAACAAGGCCACAGGACGACGCGTTACTGGATGTAACGCTAGGACGAGAACGCAGTTAGCGCTTAAATTTCGCTGTTCCAGGCGTGTTGTGCCTTGTTAAAGGAGGGTATTGAAATGCTGATTATTTTAATTCGGACGATGATCCTGTATTTTGTCGTTCTTTTTGTGATACGTGTTATGGGCAAGGCGGAGCTATCAAAAATGGATCCCTTTGAAATGATTATTCTGTTTATGATTGCGGAGCTGGCCGCGATTCCGATTGAGTCTCTTGACATTCCCCTTTTGAATGGAGTTGCGGCGATTCTGACTCTCTTGTTTTTAGAAGTGAGCCTCTCCTTTCTGTCGATCAAGAGTAAAAGGATCAATTCCCTCCTGAACGGAAAACCCAGCGTTATCATCGATAAGGGAAGGATAAACGAAAAAGAACTCAAGAGTCAAAGAATTACCCTCGATGATTTGATGCAGCAGTTGCGGTTAAAGAATTATCCTTCTATGGCAGATGTCGATTATGCCGTGCTGGAAGCCAATGGGGATCTGAGTGTGATTCCGAAACCTGAGAAGGCTCCGCTGACACCGGCTGATATGGATCTTGCCGCTTCCTCAGAGGTAATCCCCATGGTGCTCATCTCGGATGGCGCACTCTATCAAAACAATCTAAAGCGATTCGGAAAAGAAGAAACCTATTTAAAGAAAGAACTGTTGAAGGCAAAGATCACCGAGTATTCCCAGGTTTTCTTATGCTTTTGCGATGAGAAGGGGCAGCTTCATGTCTACCCGAAGGGGAAGAGCAGGAAGGACTTGAAAGAGGAGGTCAGCTTGAAGTGAAAACGCTGTTCATCTCCATATTGGGCATGGCCGTCATAATCGCAAGCTGGAGTATCTTCGTAAATCATGCTGATGATAACATTCACAAATTGATCAATTCCATAGAAGAGGACATCCTCATCAGTGTGTATGCCGAGGATTGGGACAACGCTGCGGATCAGTTCGATCGGCTGTCAAAGGATTGGCATGATCAGAAAAAGATCTACTCCTTTTTCTTTAATACGACGGATATCAATAATACCGACTTCTCCATTGCCAGAACAAAAAAATATATCTCTACCAAGGATCGTTCCCTTGCATCCGGTGAATTAAACTGCATCAAAGAGCAGCTCGGTTTTCTGCATTTAAATGAGCTGATTACTCTTGATAATGTCTTTTAAATGTAGTACTATTTAGTTAGTAGAGTAAATATTGTGCGTAAAGTGTCATAAGATGGGATGTTGCTTATGAACGAAAAACGAAGGTTTGCGGTACAATATTGCGTCCACTGCTGCATTAAGGAATTCTTTCTCTTTAGTGTAGTTATTTAACTATCTATGAGGAGGAGTTTTTTTATGAAATTAAAACTAAACACGAAAAGTCTTATTATTATTGCTTTTTTAATTGCGTTGGAAATCATTTTAACCAGGTTTTTATCGATTAACACCCCTATTTTGAGAATCGGTTTCGGGTTTCTTCCGGTCGCTATGGCCGGTATTCTTTTTGGTCCACTGTGGGCCGGGCTGGCTTATGCCCTAGGGGATATTTTAGGTATACTGCTTTTTCCGGCAGGTCCGTATTTCCCAGGGTTTACTTTAACCGCATTCTTAACCGGTATTGTATACGGATATTTTCTTCATAACAAGCCAATCAATTGGAAGAGAGTTCTTGTACCGGTTGTGATCGTTCTATTCGTTCTTAACTTGTGTCTTGATACACTATGGCTTTATATCCTGATGGATAACGCAGTCGTCGCCTTATTGCCCGCCAGATTGTTAAAATGTGCGATTATGCTGCCGGTTCAATTAATACTGATACAGGCAGTCTGGCATCGTTTGTTGAACAAAATTTCATTTATTCATGCTGCTTGATTCATCAGAGATTAAATTCTCGATTGATATTTTCCGCACCGGTCTGAGAAACATCCAATCTGCCTCTCACCGGAACGGAGGATGACGACCTCGCAGTGGTTGCTGCAGTCAGTACATTCAAAGGTATCCGTTTTAATATCATCATGGCCCACTTCAAATCCTTTGAAGTGGGTCTTTTTTTCGTTCTCCTCTTCTATAAACTCCCGCGCCAGAACAGCAGCGCCGAAAGCTCCCATGACCTTGTGATAATCCGGCACAAGGATTTCACATTCCAACGCTCCCTCCAACGCTCTGAGGATTCCCCGATTTGATGCAACTCCGCCCTGGAAGCAGACCTTAGGTAAAATTTCCTTCCCCTTTGCCACATTGCTCAGGTAATTCCTCACCAGCGCTTTTGACATTCCTGCAATGATATCCTCCATCGTACATCCAAGCTGCTGCTTATGTATGATATCGGATTCAGCAAAAACAGCACAACGCCCGGCAATTCTTACCGGGTTTGATGCGCGAAGTGCATAGTCTCCTAGTTCCCCAATTTCCATGCCGAGCCGCTCCGCCTGACGATCCAGAAAAGAGCCAGTACCCGCCGCACAGACCGTATTCATTGCAAAGTCGGTGATGATCCCGTCATTGAGCAATATAATCTTGGAATCCTGCCCGCCAATTTCGATAATTGTCCTGATCTCCGGATCAAAGGTTGCGGATGCTACACCATGGGCTGTGATTTCATTTTTCACAACATCAGCACCGGTTAACGCAGCAGCAAGTGTCCGTCCGCTTCCGGTAGTACCAACGCCTGAGATTTCGGTACTTTTATACTCTTTCCCAAGCTGCCGAAGCCCTTCCTTCACTGCCTCAATGGGATTTCCCTTTGTTTTCAAATAGAGCTGATCGAGGATAATTTTCCCCTCGTCCATTATGACTAAATCTGTGCTCACCGAGCCAACATCAATGCCCAGATAATACATTTGCCTTCCCCCTTACCGCGGCTTCGGCGCTCGCTGCGCGAGCTGAGCACCCTCCTTTAGATATTCCTGCTCTTTTTCTTCGCTCCAACATGTCGACAAACGCCTCGATTCTTGTAATATACCCGGCTTCTCCATCCATTTCATCATAGATTACGGTAAGGACGCTCAGCTTCTGCTCCTTCATCATCTTCGAAAAAACCGCTTTGGCCACAATTTCCGGCATACAGCCCACCGGGAACACCTGAATCAATCCGTCGTATCCTTTTCTGCTGCATTGGATTCCTTCCTCTACCGTCTCCTTAGCATAACCGCCTATCGCATAAGGCAGATAATGATTACTTCTGGTATAGAGCGTTTTCAATTGAAACGGATTGATCACCGTTCGGTTAATCCACCAACCGAGGGTGACTCTTTTCTCAAAGGATACCCCCATATCCATTAATAACTCTTCGAGATGGTGATTGGCAAAGGGTTCGATCATCGAAAAGATCTCTCCGGTAACCAGCAGATGTAGGGGTTGCCTGTTAAAATCCATCCTCGCTTTTTCCAGACCGTTCATATGATCCCGGATGATCCTTAGCGCGGTCCTGATCTCCCTGACCTCCGCAAGCTCTCTGCGGCAAGCGGTAAGTACCTGTTTGCATGCGCCTTTCTGTATTTCATATCCGGCAAGAATATGCGCTCTCTGGTCCAGTAGTTCTAAATTCTTTACGATTTTATAAGTTCCGTACAGTGCCCGCAAGATCTGCGGCATCGTTTTATCGCTGTCCGAAATAACACAGGACAGTCTTCGACGCAGTTCTTTTTTTCCAATGTCCGTCGGAGAATCCAGCAAGATCCACCGGAAGCGATATCCTCGCTTATCGAGAATGGATTTCAGCAGCTCTCCGTACTCTCCCAATCGGCAGGGGCCCATGGTAGCCGGCATAATTACCGTATCTGCTCCGAGGCGGTATGCTTCCATGAGATTGGAAATCATAAGCTTAAAAGGAATACAGATCTCGTCTGGCGAAATCTCACTCCCCTTTTCGAGAACCTTTACTGTATTTGGATGGGGCGTAATGATGTCGATGCCGATATCAGCAAAAAAAATCCGCCCGATCAAATGCGCATCTCCAATGTGCGGGAATGTAATCTTCACTTCAACACCTCCCGAAATGCTTCCAGCCTCGTATTGTATCCCGCTTCTCCCGTCTGTTCATCCAGCTTCAGAACGAGAAATGGAAAGCTTCCGATGGAGTTCTTTATCAGTTCGATGGTGACTGAGTCGGTTCCGCAGCAAAAGGACGAAACATAGACGATCCCGTCTATGTCTTTTCTTTTCATCAGTACCATGGCAGGCGCAAAATTATGAATCAAAAAAAACCAATACGGTCGTTTGATGAAGCCGGTGAGTTCTCCCATCAGCTCCGATCGATTGACCCATTCCTCGGTGATCACCCCAATATCGAGATGATGCAGCTTTTGAAGCAGATTTAGATTGGCAAAGGAGTCATAAATATTATAGGGATGGCCTGCTAAAAATACCCTGTGACGATACCCGTCCTCATTGAGTCCGAAGCTTGTGTTAGACTGGTTTTCCAAAGCGGATCGGAATGCCTTCTCCAGCCTGGAATCCGACACACCGATTTGCCGACATCCTTTTTTCAATGCCTTTTTCAGCTTTTCCTTGTCATTCATATAGATTGGTTCCGTAAAGATCTGATTGGATTTCCCTGTGCCGCTTCCTACCAGTTCCGGAAGTCCTCGAAATTTGGGGCAGATGGATTCTCCGAATTCGCAGTTCATAATTCTTGGAACGGTAATGTAGTCACAGGTTTTCTGCAGTTTTGCGGCATGTCCATGGAATAGCTTCATAGGAAGACAGGCTTCATCGACACAATTCCGGGCGCCAAGATCCAGAATTTCCTTGTTTGATCTGGTTGAATACTCCGCATCAACCTCCAGCTCATTAAAAAAAGTCCTGACAAAGGGCTCGTATCGATAATATAACAGACCACCGGGAATTCCGATTTTCATGAAAAAACCTCCTAGCAAACTTATTATTAGTATTGCCCGGAGGGATTTATTTTATTACCTTATTTTTCTAATTCACATAAGATTGGTTTATTCAACAATCTCATACATGGAAGCGGCAGCTTCCTTGGTGCTGTGTTCAGATAACAGCAGGACCTTTGCCTTGATTTGAGCATTTCCAAACTGGATCAGAATGATATCTCCCTCTTTCACTTCACTGCCCGGTTTGGCAGCTCTTCCGTTGATGAGGATTCTGTCCTGCTCGCAGGCTTCCTTGGCTATGGTTCTACGTTTAATTAAACGAGAATTTTTTAAAAATTTGTCAATCCGCATGCATACCTCTTTTAAAGTATAATTGCGTCGCAGCGTGCGTGTTCCCATATAAAACCGTGAAACCAACTACCGTCTTTATGCAAAGCATACAAAGACGGCGGTTTTAGAGGGAACACTCATGCCAGACGCTTGATAGAAAAAAAGGCAGCGCGTGCTGCCTTTTTAAATAATTCCTTATTTGTTTACTGCATCTTTTAATGCTTTTCCAGCTTTAAAAACCGGAGCTTTTGCAGCTGCAATCTTTATAACTTCACCAGGTTTTCTAGGATTTCTTCCCTGTCTTGCTTTTCTTTGACGAGTTTCGAAAGTACCAAATCCGATTAACTGTACTTTATCACCCTTAACCAGAGCACCCTCAACACTTGCAACGAATGCATTTACTGCAACTTCAGCATCTTTCTTTGTAAAACCTGTTTTTTCTGCTACGCTAGCAACTAATTCTGCTTTATTCACCGAACATAACCTCCTTTAATTATTAAAATTTGATTGGTTTGAAGTGTAACTTCCCTTTACCGCATTTTTCTTTATCAAAGATTTCGGTTCTTTACTTTTGCCTGATCCCATAGCTTGTCCATTTCTTCAAGGCTCATATCTTCTAATCGTTTTCCTTGAAGCTTGGCTGTCTTTTCAATAAAACCAAATCTATCAATAAACTTAGATGAAGTAAAGTTCAAAGCCTCTTCTGGATTTACTCCCAGGAATCTAGCTACATTCACTACTGCGAATAATAGGTCGCCAACTTCTTCCTTTATGCTGGTTTCATCGTTTCCTTGGTAAATCTCAAGGAGCTCATAGGTCTCCTCTTTTACTTTCGAGAACGCCTCGCTTACATCCTCCCAGTCGAATCCTACTTCCGCAGCCTTTTTTTGAATCTTATAACTTCGAATCAAAGCAGGCAATGCATTCGGTACATTCATCATAGAATCTGTATGTGACGCGGTTCCCCTTTCTTTTCTTTTCACATTTTCCCATTTTTCAAGGACTTTGTCAATACTTTCTAGGTTTTTGTTTAAAAAAACATGAGGATGCCTGCGTATCATTTTATCGCATTCCCGATTGGCGATGCTGCAAAGATCGAATTTTTGCTCCTCAATTCCAAGGTTAGCGTGAAAAACCACCTGAAGCAATACATCTCCTAGCTCCTCTTCAAGATTGTCATAATCCTCGTTATCGATTGCATCTGCTACCTCGTAGGCCTCTTCAAGCAGGCAGGAACGGATGCTTTTATGGGTTTGCACCTTGTCCCAGGGGCAACCCTCCTCACTGCGAAGCAGTGCGATGATATCCGCAAGCCTTTTGATGGCCTCTTCTGCAGTCTTTCCTTCTTCGTGGTACTTTGCGTATTTTTCTCTCATTATATTCCCTTTATACTGCATAAATAGAAAATTTGATTACTTTTTGAATCGATTCATTAAATTTATAATCTTCCCGCCTTTGGGGAGAAATCTCAGTTCTTCTTTTTTGATTGATTTGGTTGCAAAGAGCATTGCGCAGTAAACGGCAACGCCGATCAAGATCGCAAGGACAGTTGACAGCGCATTTCCAAAAAATCCGAATAAGATCCGGAAACTGACCCAGACCGCAGCACTCATAATCAAAGCGGAAGTGATCGGCTTCACAAAGGTAAGCATGATGTCAAATTTCACTCCGGTCAATCTCTTTACTGCTATAATGTTCATTGCAGATGCGACGATGTAAGCTCCTACGGTTCCGATTGCAGCGCCCTGAACATTGATGCTGCTAATTCCCGTCAATGTATAAGTGAGAACCACCTTTACGACAGCACCGGCAAGCAGACTCATTACCGGTATCATCGGTTTTCCAAGGCCCTGTAAAACGCCTGTCAGCGTTTGGACTGTGGAAAGGAAGATGACGCCAAAGGCCATGATAAACAAGCATGGCGCAGCACTGACAGCGCTTGCCTTCTGAAACGGATAAAGTAGCAGCATGATGGGCTCAGACAACGTCATCAGGCCCAACGCGCAAGGTAGCCCGATTAAGATGGCGGTACGGACTCCCAAACGTACATTATAGTTCAGGAAAACCAGATCCTTCTGTTTATAGGCAGCTGCAATGGCCGGAACAAGACTCATGGCGATGGCCTGCGTCAGTACCTGGGGAAAGTTGATCAGTGGTCCGGCCATACCAGTTAGTTGACCGTAAAGTCCATTGGCCGCCTCTTCTGTCCAACCGGTTTCCTGAAGTCTTCGCATGACAATGCCGACATCAATGGTGTTCATGATGGGCATGATGGCGGCGCCTATCGTTACCGGAACAGCGATCATAAAGATTTTGGCAAGAATTTCGCTGTTTTTTTCCGTACTGATGGTATGTGTTCTCTCTACGTCTCCCCTGAGACTGTTTTTCTTGTAATAATAAATTCCAACAACGGCGATGAGGCCTGTTATGGATCCAGCCGTTGCACCAAAGGACGCACCCGCTGCAGCTAAGTCCCTGCCGCGGTCTATCAGAAGATAGGCCAAAGTCAGACCGGCCGCAACTCGGAAGAACTGCTCGACAACTTGAGATGTCGCAGTAGGCTTCATATCCTGCATTCCCTGGAAATAACCGCGGTACGCAGCCATGATAGGCACAAACAGCAACGCGGGAGCAATGGCCATCATGGCGTATTTTGCCCCTGGATTTCCAATGGCATTCACGATCTGGCCTGCACCGAAAAATAAAATCGCGGAGGAAATGATCCCTATGGTAAAAAGAAGGATAAAGGATACCCGAAACACTCTGTATGCTTCGTAATAGTGATCAACAGCGACCCGCTCCGATACCATCTTAGAGATGGCGATTGGTATCCCTGCGGTTGCCAGAGTCAAAAATAGTACATAAATAGGATAGGCTGTCTGGTAATAGCCCATCCCTTCATCTCCGATTAAATTGGCAAGGGGGATTCGGAAGAATGCTCCCATTATTTTAATGATAATCCCTGCAATTCCAAGAATTACAGCTCCTTGCATAAACGATTTTTTTGCCATGCTATTTCAGTTCTCCCAGAATTCTTTTCGTACACTTCTCTGCTTCATAGATTGTTTTCTCGATATCGATGGTTAGATACTCACCGTTCTGATACAGGGTTCTGCCATCCACCATGGTAAGCAGAACATCCCCGCCGGAAGCAGAATAAACCAGATTGGTGGCCAAATCATGGATGGGATGCATATTCGGTTTTGACAGATCCATGACAATGAGGTCTGCTTTGAAACCGACGGCCAGCTTGCCGCAGTCATCTCTTCCCTGACCCTTTGCGCCTGCAAAGGTTGCTGCTCTAAGGGTTTCCACCGGTGTGACCAGAGTAGGATCATATAGCTTCCCTTTGTTTGAAATCGCGAAAACCTTCATCTCTTCTATCATATTTAAACTATTGTTGCTTGCTACACTATCGGTTCCTATGGCGACATTGACTCCTTTTTTCAGCAGGAGCGGAATATTGCAAACACCACTGGCCAGCTTCATATTGCTGATTGGGCAGCTTGCAACGGTTACGTTTTTTTTCGCAAGAATGTCAAAGTCTTCTCCCTCCAGCCATACACAATGAGCTGCGGTTGCTTTGGTATCAAATAACCCATGTTTGCTTAAATACTGGACCGGTGTCATGCCGTGTCTCTTTTTGCATTCTTCATGTTCAAATTCTGTTTCAGAAACGTGAACGTGCATATTGGCGCCCACTGATTTCATATATTCGGCAAGATGAAGCGCCGTCTTCGGATTGGAGGTATATTCTCCATGAAGGCTGATATCGACTTTGAGTCTGCCGTTTCCTTCCTTATGGTAGGTTTCAAAAATGTGCTTTGTTTCTTGGAAGCCCGGCAAAAGATCTATCTCTCCGTCTTCCGAAAAGTTCACGACTCCTCTTCCCAGGTTATTTTTTACACCGGATCCCAATATGGCTCTCGCCATATCGTCGCCGTAATAATACATATCTGTTGTGGAAACAATGCCGAACCGCAGCGACTCCGCAATCCCGAGAAGCATGCCTGCGTAAACTGATTCCCCATTCAGTTTGTCTTCAAATGGGAAAATCCTCTTCGTTAACCAATCCTGCAGGGACATATTCTCTCCATATCCCCTCATTAATGTCATGGGAGTGTGAGCGTGGGAGTTGAAAAACCCGCACATTAGGAGCTTCCCTTTTCCATCATAGCTCTCGCCGTAACTCTCATTTGGCTCTACAGTATCAATATAGTCAATCGTTTCTCCCTTTATACCAACATACATATTGTCCTTGAGATTATAATTCTCATCCAATATTGCAATATTTTTAAATAACATTGTTACCAAAATCCCTCCTCTTGTGAACTTTCTTTGCGGCTTCGCCGCACTTAATTGCACGCGCTCATTATACCATAAAAACCATAAGATTCAATAAAAACAACAGCAGAAAAAATGTTTGAATAAATACATTCCTAATACAGATACTATTTCCATAGGAAAAAAAGGTAAATTTGATTATGAAAGCGAGGAGATCAAATGAAGGCAACAGGAATAGTTAGAAGAATTGACGATCTTGGGCGTGTAGTTATTCCAAAAGAAATCAGAAGAACAATGCGAATTCGCGAAGGCGATCCACTTGAAATATTCACCGACAGAGAAGGGGAGGTCATACTGAAGAAGTATTCACCAATCAGTGAATTGAGCCAATTTGCCGGTGAGTATGCAGACTGTGCGAATAATATTTTGGGGGATCTGATTTTAATTTCAGATACCGATCATATCATCGCCGTTTCCGGGGGACCAAAAAAAGACTTCATTGAAAAGAGAATCGGGAAGGATTTGGAAAAGGTCATCCATGAAAAGATTAGCAGAGTTGTCCTCGAAAAAGGTTCCCTTTGCTCAATTACGGCAGATGATGCCACTCCATCGGAATTTGAATCTCAGATCCTTGTTCCCATCGTATCTCAAGGTGATGCAATTGGATCCATCGTAATCCTTTCAAAGGACAGCACCCATCCTCTGGGTAATACGGAGCTGAAGGCAGCAGAAATCGGCGCTAGCTTTTTAGCTAGGCAAATGGAGAGCTGACAAAAGGGATGCACCCACACGGTGCATCCTTTCATTTTTCCTAGAGCAGTTTCTATCGAATTCAGTGATATCTATTACAATAGATAAAAAACAGTTTGCTTCCCGGTTTTTTTGAACTTGAAGCGCTTAATTTTGATAATTTAGCGACACTTTTCATCTCCCTTCATATAATATAGTACACCGATCTTAGGTGAATTATATTAGAAAAGAAGGTTTAGAGATATGTACTGTGATAAATATAACTGGTGCGAATGCGATCGCCTTGCAGGGATTGAGGATATAAAAAAAGGGATCTGTAAGATCAAAGAAGGGATCAAGGATATCGAGAAAGGTCTGGATTACCTCTGCAGATGTTGTCTCCGCGAAGGAGTAAAATGCATTGAAAAAGGGCTATGTAAGATTGAAAAAGGCTTGTGTTACATCATGGAAGGCGTAAAGGATCTCGATTATGGTCATGGCTGCAGAGATATGAAGGAGCTAAAAGATGCCATCTGTGATATCAAAGAAGGGATCAAGTGCGTTCGGGAAGGTTTATGTGACGTTTGCAAACACCGGGTTTGCGAGGGAATCCAAAAAATTCAAGCCGGCCTGCAAATGATAGAAAAAGGTCTGTGCGAATTAGTGGATAGCGTAAATGATATTCTCGACGAAGCCGACAGGAAAAGAAAGCCCAAATGTGTAGAGCCGGAAATGCGTTATGGTGATCGATACTGTGGCAGCTATGGCACCGGCAATGATCCAACAGATTTTAAATATTAGTATTTCAAAAGATGTTGGTAAAATGGCAGAAGACGAAATCGTCTTCTGCCATTTTTAAAGATAAGGTGATTCGCCTATCAGCCTTCTGTAATTGGGGTATATTCATCGTTTAGATATTCTATTTTCGCGGCACCTTTTAGCTCGATGATTTGCTTCTGCGCTTCCTGACTTACAAGATTTGAAATTATGGAATCCTTTGTCTCTTCGTATGTTCTTGTCCCTTGATTCTTGTCAGCCAGCATGATAATGTGATATCCAAACTCGGTTTTTACCGGTTCGCTGATTTCACCCCGCTCCATTGCAAAGACCGCATCCTCAAATTCCTTTACCATCCGTCCTCTTCCAAAGGTACCCAGGCTTCCACCTTGATCCTTCGTGCCGTCGGTTCCATATTCCTTGGCTAGATCCTCAAATTTTTCACCAGACTCCAGCTTTGCCAGGATTTCCTGCGCGGTTGCTTCCTTCTCTACCAGAATATGACTGGCAGTTACCTCATCGACTTTGAAGCTGTCCAAGTTTGCATCATAGTAAGCTTGTGCATCCGCATCAAGGGTCGTCATTCCTTTTTCAACCTCATCAAAATAAGCCTGTCTGTAGTATTGATTGTAAAAAAAATCGGTCAATATATCGTCAGAGATTTTATTCGCTTCCAAATAGCTTTTGATCTGCTCGGTACCCTTGGCTTCATCCATAAAGGATTTCAGATCCTCATCGATGGTATCGGGAAAGACTTCTCCCTCTTTTCCTGCATAATGCTGCTTAATGCATTCCATGGCGATCATATCGTCCAGCATTTGTGTCTTGATGGCTGCCATGCTTTCTTCCGGAAACTGTGTGATATCAATGCCCTGAATAAAAGCCGTAAATGCCAAATACTGTTCCAGTTCACTTTCATTAATTGTGTTTTCTCCCACCTTGACAAGATCGGTACCGCTGTCGTTGGCACCTCCGCAGGCGACAAGACTCATTGCCATTACAATCAGCAGTAAAACCGCTATTCTCTTTTTCATCCGTAACTCTCCTTTTTTATATCGTATTTTGTTTTTTATTTTATAGGAATGGAATTATTATACCATAAACTTATTCAGAAATATGGTGACCTGATGAAGTTTATTTTTCCCATTATGATTCATTTTAATAAATGGTTTTACGCCAGCATGAATCAAAATTCCCATACCGAATTCGGCAGACAGTTCCGCGATCCGCTTTGGAGTCAGCAGGCTCTTTTCGTGGAAATCGAAAACAATCTTTTTCTGTTCCTCATGGACTCTTGTAATCCCTGATTTTTCAGCCATCGCTCTGATATGGGATACTTTGACCAGATTTTCGACTTCAGATGGAAGCTCCCCAAAGCGATCGATGAGCTCATCGATAACCTCTGCTTCATCTTCATCGTCACGAATGGCTGCAATCTTCTTATACATCTGAAGCTTCAGGATTTCATCGGAAATGTAGGAATCTGGAATGTAGGCCGGCACTTCAATTTCGATGGAGGTTTCCTCTCTGTCCGGATTCACGATCTCTCCGCCCAGCGCCCTCACCGCATCATCCACCAGCTTGCAGTACAGCTCATATCCGATGTTCATCATATGTCCGTGCTGCTCCGTCCCTAAAAGGTTCCCTGCGCCACGAATTTCCAGATCCCGCATGGCAATGTGAAAGCCTGCTCCGAATTCGGTAAACTCCTTGATCGCTCTCAGCCTTTTTTCCGCCACCTCCGTGAGTACCTTGTCCTTCTGATACATCAGATAAGCATAGGCCATCCTTGTTGACCGTCCGACTCTGCCCCGGAGCTGATAAAGTTGGGAAAGTCCGAAGCGATCCGCATCCAGAATAATGATGGTGTTTACGTTGGGTATATCGATGCCGGATTCAATGATGGTGGTTGCGATGAGGACGTTGGATTCGTGGTTTACAAAGTCGATCATCACGTCCTCCAACTGTTTTTCATTCATCTGTCCGTGCCCTACCGCTACGACGGCATCTGGTACAAGGGCAGTGATCTGCGACGCGATCTTATAGATTCCCCTAACTCTATTGTACACGATATAAACCTGACCATCTCGGTCCAGTTCTCGCTGTATTACATCACGGATCAGTTCCTCATCTTGCTCCAGTACATAGGTTTGCACCGGATACCGTTCCTCCGGCGGTTCTTCGATGAGACTCATATCCTTGATCCCGATCAGTGACATATGGAGTGTTCTGGGAATCGGAGTCGCCGAAAGGGTCAGTACATCCACGTTTTTTCTGATCCGCTTGATGGCTTCCTTATGCTGTACGCCGAAACGCTGTTCCTCATCGATGACCAGAAGTCCGAGATCCTTGAAATCAACATCCTTAGATATGAGCCGGTGCGTTCCGATGATGACATCGACGCTTCCTTTTTTCGCGGCTTCGATAATGGTCTCCTGCTGCTTCTCATTCCGGAATCTGCTCAGCATTTCCACTTTAAACGGAAATCGTTCAAACCGATCCTTAAAGGTGTAGTAGTGCTGGTTCGCCAGAATGGTGGTGGGGACAAGAACCGCGGCCTGCTTTCCGTCGGCAACACATTTGAAGATTGCCCGCGCAGCAACTTCGGTTTTCCCGTAACCCACATCCCCGCAGAGCAGCCGTTCCATGGAGATCGGCCGTTCCATGTCTTCCTTGATTTCTTTGATGCAGCGAAGCTGATCCGCTGTTTCTTCATAGGGAAACAAATCCTCAAATTCCCGCTGCCAAATGCTGTCGGGTGCGAAGGCATATCCGCCTCTGGTCGCTCTTTCCGCTGAAATTTCAAGCAGCTCCTTGGCCATATTGACAATGGCTGCCTTCGCTTTTGCCTTGACCTTCTTCCAGTCACCACCGGAAAGCCTATTGATCCTTGGCACGGTTCCGTCGGCTCCGACATACTTCTGGATCATATCCATCTGCTCCACAGGAACATAGAGCATATCCTCGCCGGCATATTTTATCTTCAAATAATCTTTTTTTACTTTTTGGACAGTCAGCTGTTCCACACCGATGAATTTTCCGATTCCGTGATTCTCATGAACGACATAGTCGCCTTTCCTGATATCGGTAAAGGTTTTGATCGGTTTGCCCCGTTTTTCGGTCGTCTTCGGTTTCCTATGCTTTTGGGTTGTAAAAATATCGCCATCCCAAAGGAAAACAAGCTTTTCCTCCGGATATTCCAAACCGGAGGTAAGGCTGCCCTTTGACAGCTTGATCTGTCCGGAGGTATCGAAATGCTCAATGAAATGCTTCAGATTGTCAATTCGCTCTTCTGTGGCACAGACAATGGTGATATTGTAATTCTGTTTCAGATAACCCTTTAACTCAGTTTCCAGAAAATCCATCCTACCGTTGAAAATGGGCGCCTGCTTGGAGGATATTTGTATGTTGGCATCCAGTCGGTCAATCCCCTTCAACTGCTTTTGGAATGGGGTAAAAAAGAAGACGGCAGGGCGTTTATATAGATTGTCAAGATCCGCTTTTCCCGGAAACGCTTTAAAGTCTCCTGGAACGGCCTCTCCTCGTTCAAGTATGGTCTTAAAATCCTCTTTGTCTTCCTTTTCCCTGAATTCAAGAACCTCTCGGATCCTGTCCGGGTCCTCCATCATGACCACTCCGTCGGGGCTCATATAATCCCAAAGGTATTCGGTGTCGTCATAAAAATAATGGATATAATTTTCCAGCAACTGAACGTTCGTCGTGTTCTCGATGAACTCCAGCAGCTGGCTTTTTCTTATAATCAGCTGCTCCTTTTGCGGGTCAGCAAGCTTCTTGGCAAAACTGTCATACGCCTTGCCCAACTTTTCCGACGCATGCCGAAACAAGTTCTCTTCCTGGACCATCTGTTCCGCCGGATATATCTCAGCGGTCTTCAGATTCTCCACAGAACGCTGTGTGATCGGATCGAAGGTTCGAATGGAATCTACCTCTGTTCCAAAAAATTCGATTCGATAAGGGTATTCGGAATCCGCCGGGAAAACATCCACGATGCCGCCCCGTAGGCTGTACTGGCCTTTGGCTTCGATGTATGCCGACCGTTCATACCCCATAAAAGTAAGCTTTCTCTTGATATGCTCCGGATCTGTTTCGCCTCCCAGGACAAAACGAATCGTGTTTTCCTTAAAAATCCGGTGAGGAGCCAGCTTCTTCACCGCACCCAGAACAGGAGCAATGACGATACAGTTTTCCCCGGACAAAAGCGCCTTGAGCGCTGTCAGCCTCTCTTCCAGGCTGCCATGGCTCTTCGCTTCATATTTCAGAAACAGCTGCTCTTCATCTGGAATGACAAAGATTTTTTGGTCAACAAAAAAAGACAGGTCTTCAGCCAATCTTTTCGCCTTTGCATGGGAAGAGGTAATGATGAGACTTTGTCCTCCTCGTTCCTTGATGATCAGCGATGCTACAGGCATAGCCCGTCCTTCTGAAATCCCTGATATATTGATAAATCCTTTGGCGCTTTTCGCCAGAGCCTTTACTTCATTAAACTTGCCGCCTCTGACCCTGTCACTCATCTTCCTTAGCTTCCCCTTCAGCAGATGGTTTTACATTGTATTCACCCATTGCAATATCTATTCCTTTTTCGAGCATGCATTCAATGGCCTGCGCAGCCCGTGCCACAGCGTTCTCCATCAGGCTTCGTTCCTCTTTTGCAAAGCCCCCGAGTACATATCCGGCAAGCGACATTTTCTGCTCCTTGCCGATTCCGATCCGCACCCTCGGGAATCCCTCCTCCTGCAAGTCATAAATAATGGATTTCATTCCGTTATGGGTGCCGGCGCTTCCTTTTTTCCTAATGCGAAGTCTCCCCATGGGAAGGTCCACATCATCGTAGATCACAATGAGCTTTTCCGGTTCAACCTTATAGTATTCCATGACCTCGCGGACACTGTTACCACTCAGATTCATGTAGGTCTGCGGCTTTACAAGCAACACTTTTTGGCCGGAGAAAGTACCTTCTCCGACCAACGCTTTATGCTTTATTTTATTAATTTTAATATCATTTTTTTCGGCCAGAAAATCCAGAGTAATAAATCCAATATTATGCTTGGTATTTTCGTACTTTTTCCCAGGATTTCCCAAACCCACGATTATATACATAATCTCTCCTACTGCTAGTCAAACAGCCTGCTGATGGAATCATTTGTAAAGATTCTAATCATTGCTTCTGCAAACAGAGGCGCAACAGACAGCAGTTTCACTTTATCTGTCTTCTTCACATCAGGTAGGGGAATGGTATTGAGCAGAACCAGCTCCTTGATGACGGAATCCTGGATTCTTTCAATGGCCGGCCCGGACAAAACGGGGTGAGTTGCACAGGCATAAACTTCTTTTGCTCCCATATCCTTCATCGCATTCGCAGCGTTGGTAATGGTTCCGGCGGTATCGATCATATCATCGACGAGGATAACATTTTTTCCTTCGATATCACCGATGATGTTCATGATTTCCGAGACATTGGCCTTCGGTCTTCTCTTATCAACGATGGCAATTGGAGCGTCCAATGGATGTGCCATATTCCTTGCTCTCGTCACGCTTCCATGGTCCGGTGATACGATCACCAGGTCGTCCAATCTCATTTCTCTGAAATACTTCACGAGAATCGGCATACCTAGGAGATGATCCACAGGAATATTAAAGTATCCTTGGATCTGAGGAGCATGCAAATCCATTGTTACGACTCTGTCTGCTCCCGCACTGGTAATAAGATCCGCTACGAGCTTTGCTGTGATCGGATCTCTTGCCTTTGCTTTTCTGTCCTGCCTCGCATACCCATAATATGGAATGACTGCATTGATTCTGCCCGCGGAAGCTCTCTTCATTGCATCGATCATAATAAGCAGCTCCATTAAGCTGTCGTTTACAGGATCGCAGGTCGACTGAACTATGTATGCATCAATTCCTCTTACTGTTTCCCATAAACTTACGGAGATTTCTCCATCACTGAATTTGCTTACCGTGGATTTGCCCAAGGGTTTCCCCATAATGGATGCAATCTCCTCTGCTAATTCGTGATTGGAATTCCCTGCAAAAATCTTAAAATCTGTGAAGACCCCGTTCTTCATTCGTACACCTCTTTCTTGATACTATATCCGTTCATACTACTTCTTTATATCCAATAATCCTCTTCTCGCTACCCAGCCTTCGATATTTTTTTCCTTGGCTCTTCCGACACATAATGCTCCCTTTGGAACGTCATGCGTCACAGTGGTTCCGGCAGCAATATATGCTCCCTCTTCCACTACAACTGGTGAAACGATATTTACATTACAGCCCAAAAATGAGCTATCCTTCACAACAGATCGATGCTTGTTCTTTCCGTCATAATTCACAAATACAACGCCGCAGCCGATGTTGACATTCTCCCCTACATCGGAATCTCCGATATAGGAAAGATGGGACGCTTTTGATCCGTTCCCCATGGAGGAATTTTTCACTTCAACAAAGTCCCCGACCTTAACATGATCACCCAGCGTGCTGTTTGGTCTTAAATAAGCAAACGGACCTACCTTCGTATTATTGCCCACCTTGCTTTCCAATATAACCGAGCTTTGCACCTCGGTTTCATTTCCGATCTGCGAATCGACTGCTCTGGTGTTCTGTCCGATGATGCAATTTTCTCCAATGACAGTATTTCCTTCAAGAATTACACCGGGATATAGGATTGTCCCCGTTCCGATGACCACTGACTCGTCTATATATACTGCTTTTAAATCTATGAATTTGACACCATTTGACAGATGTTTCAGGTTGATTTCATGCCGTTTTCTTTCCTGTTCCTCGTATTCCAAAAGTTCTTTCATGCTTCTCCTCCTCGATTCGTTTGGTTACAGGTATAGTATACCATTTAACCGTGGATTCAAAAAGTGAAAAATCCATTTGAATTAGAATCTTCCAAATTATGAATTGAGTTGAAATGATAAAGAAAAAGAAAATAGGCCTATAACAGCCTATCCTTTTCCAATATGATCTCCGCAACCTTATAAATATCTCCTGCACCCATTGAGATGACTAGATCCCCGCTTTGGGCATTATTTATGACAAAGCTAGCAATCTCTTCGAAATTGCCAAAGTAGTAAATCTCCTTGTTCGGGTTCACCCGTTTGATCTCATTCACGAGCTCCTTGGAGCTGATTTTATAGATATTCTTTTCTCTT
>Ga0366800_1048_pt1 | contig 17825 bp, 13 predicted proteins | sample BONcelN113001E14_FD_207034 | JGI IMG/M metagenome (GOLD analysis project Ga0366800, IMG submission 207034) | Enriched cells from coal bed in the Powder River Basin, Montana, United States - BONCAT cells N11 rep3 HSBNCT.N11.300.1.E14 ...
GCGCATAGTATATAACGGTAAAAATTACCCTCAGCTTCCTGTCCACCTCGTTGACCAGCCAGGCCAGCAGCAGGCACAGAAAATAGGAAACAGGGCCGGTAACGAAAGCAAAAATCATAGTGTTTTTTACAGAAATCAGAAACACATCGTCGTTTAAGAACATACGGATATAGTTGCTAAGGCCTGCAAATGTGGGCGCCGTTACCATATTGAAATTAGAAAAGCTAAGGAATACCACGGCTATTACAGGTACAACCATAAACGCAAAAAATGTAATCATAAACGGCATCAGAAAAAGATAGCTGCTTTTTCCGCGCTTTAGTTTTGTAAAAAACGAGTCTTTTACAGCAGTGCGTACCAATGGATTCATATTGCCCTTCTCCTTTACCATATTCCTTCTTCATTCCTCTTTCTGTCCAGCTCATCATTGATCTTTACAATTTGTTCCAGTATTGATTCTCTATAGTTCTGCTCATCAAACAGCACACTGCGGAAAGCATTGTCCACTCCCCGGGAGGTATAATACCCGCCCACTACTTCGGGAATTTCCCTGATATGTGACAGCTGTTCCTTCAGCACCGCCAGTTCTTTTTTACTCCATGGCAGCAGCTCCATGGCCTGAATATTGGCAGGCGTAAATCTGGCGGCTGTTCCCATAAGTGTTTCAAGCTCCAGCCCATAAGCTGCCTGTGTCTGTGCCGATGTCCACCACTTAATGAATTTCCATGCGGCTTCCTGATTGGAGCTTTTCTTCAGCATAACTGCAGCCGTGCCCGCCGCCGCTTCAGTCCTGTCGATGCTTCCATCCTCCCGCAAGGTTCCGGGAATAGTGGTCATGTCCCACAGTCCCTTGATTTCAGGAGCCATAGCTTTCAGCTGATTATAATTTGAATAATTCTGAATACCTATGGGGATTTCTCCCGTCCTGAAACGGCTGTAAAAATTGTATTCCAGATCAAATCCGTACTTGGTGTAAAAATCAACATACTCCTTAAATGCCGTCAACGCTTCAGGCCTGTCCAGAGCAACCTTCATCAGGTCGTCATTATAGATTTTACCTCCCTTTTGCATAAGCAATGCCGGGAAAATATCCCTGCCTCCCATTCCCGAGTCATATGTAACCTGAGAGGTCATTGCCAGGTTCATATATTGTGCGCCCGTAAGAGAAGTCATAACAGTGTAGGGAAGTCCTACTCTCATATTTGCGCGCTGAATAACAGGAATCATGGCGTAAAGCTCATCCCATGTTTTGGGTACCGGTAAATTCAATTCCTTAAGTATATCCTTACGATAAAACATAACATGATAGTCCAGAGATACTGGTACTCCATACACTCCGTTACGGTATGTGTATGGACTGTACGCATCCTGCGTGAACCAGCCGGACATTTCGTCAAAGCCTTCAAACTGCGACAATTCTGTTAAAACACCTCTGGCAGCCAGGTTAACAGGTTGTGCCCTGGCAACGTTCATTACAACATCAGGAGCAGTTCCTGCCATTATTGCCTGGGTCAAGGTAATCTGAATCAGTTCAAGCTTAACGCCGATACCATACTTCTGTGAAAATTCGCTATCAACGATCTGCTTGAATATTTCAGCCTGTTCACGTCCTCCGTTAAACCATACCCTGATGGTCTCTGCCTGCTGCTCCTTCGAGGCGCTTCCGATAAACTTGTAATTGTGAAAGAATGACCCTATAAATGCCTTAAATTGAAATAATAAATTATCAAAAAAACCTGCTTCTGTATTTTGCACCTTGTACTCTTCGCTCATGACCATCAGGTAATCTATACTTAACGGCTGCTCCAGCAACAGCAGCAAAAGGGAAGAAACAGCCGATATATTTGACTCATAGGCTTTCAAGCGATCGGTAATTACCGCCGAATCACTGATGAATTCCTGCAGCTGGCTTACCATTTGAGCCAGAATACTTGCCTGTCCGCCTTTTTTATTTGTGGCTTTTTCAATTTCTCCGATAATGTCGTTTAATTCTTCGGATAGCTCCCTGTATGCAGGTATAAGCTCCGGAATTTCCTTTTCCAGGTTGTAATCCCTGTAATAATCCGGTTCGGTGCTTGTAATCATTATGATTCTGCGGTAAAGATAATTCATTACATAAATGGCGTCCTCCAGCCTTTTTGCCAGACGGCCGTTTATACCCGCCACAACCTCAAGGCTTACGGTATGCCGGCCTTTTTCCAGATAAATAAGGTATGGCTCACCATCACCAAACATATGAAAACCCCAGCGTTCGGAATAGGAGAAGGACATGGACTCCATTTCTGAAAACAGCAATGCACCGTCAACCGTAATACGCCTTTCCACTGCCAGATTCTCCGAATGACTTTGTCTTGCCCGTATTCCCAGCTTATAATAGCCGTCCTCAGGTACGCTGAACTCGTATGTGACAAGCTGCCCCGGCATTTTGTATGCGTTGCCGCTCAAGATATTGCGCCTCAGCTTTACAGGGTCACTTGGCACTGTGGCAGGACCGCTTCTGTCTCCGGCTGCTGTCAGGGCCGAATCGTTTTTCATCAGCATGTTCTCTGCTTGTATCATCTGCCGGTAGTTTCCAGAAGTCACTGTTTCCTTGCCTTTTATGTATTCAGAATAAGGAATGGTATTTTCATTATAAAAGGTAACGCTTTCTATATAGGCGCCATCGTTGGTAAACTCCAGGGCAACGTCATTCTCACCTTTTTGAAGAAAAAAGTAGAACTCTCTCACATAACCTGCCTTATCGGTAATATCTTCCTCTACCGGCTCAAGCAGCTGCTTCTGTGCCGGCTTCAGATCATTTCCATTGATATCCTGCAGAATAAGGCCCTCTTCTGTCCAGAGTCTGCTTAACTCCAATTCCTCTGCCTGTGAAAAGGGAATATTACCGTTTATGTAAATTGACATACCGCAGTTTGTTAACCTGGATGCATCGTAGTACCGGTAACGGATCTTCATCCTGTACAAGCCTTCCTGTTGGACAAAAGCCTTCCATGAAATGTAACCGCCGTCCTCAGCTTTGATAAAATCAACCGAATCCAGCTTTACAAGCCGAGCATTGTTATTAATCACAGCACTGTCCGCAGCCAGAACAATTTGCTCCAGCGGCCTGATATCGGGAAATTGTCTTATATACTTGAAATACCCGCTATCATCCTCTTCCTGATGATTCAGAATCTGTTCCATAACAGGCTTTGTTAAGCTATGCGAAGCTTCTGCATGCAAAGAAGCTGTTTCACTGATCAAGCTTGCGCATATCATGCAAAGAGAGATTGTAAATGCGATACTTTTTCGGAACGTCATAATCATTCCTGCCTTTAAGCATAGATTTCCTTACTTTAATTATAATACTCATTTCATGTTTTGTAAACTGTTTCGTAAAGTTTAATAATTATTTATTTGTTTACAGACTTTTATGTTAAAAGTCAGTTATATCAACCTTCTAAGCAGAATTCAGAATTCAGAATAAAAGACAGAGTTAAGCTGATTTCATCATATCTTTATACCACAATAGTCAGTATATAATAAATTCATTTTCTGCTACTGAATACTGACTACTGGATACTGACTACTTGCAGCTTTGCTGCTTAAGTATTCCAGGGAGTAATCTGCAGCTGAATGTCATTAATCCTCATAAATGGTCTTAAAAGACTTCCCCCATGCCTTCACCCTCATTTCATATACATCATTCTGTCTGGCATCCATCCAGAAGGTCAGTATAACAAAATCTTCGGTACTGCTTTTATTTTCAAGTGCATGAAACACGCCTCCGGGTATGAATACCAGACTGCCCTGCTTTATGCAGCAGGTACTGTCGCCGAGAGTAAGTATTGCTTCGCCCTTTACAACATAATAAATTTCATTGTCTTCGTGGATGCCTCCTTCTGTTTTTCCTCCGCCTTTCAGAGTACCCTCATTGATCTGTACAGTCTCAGCTCCCGCTGTTATATTGTCCAATATCATCCTGGATTCATAAAACTCATCCAGTATAAACGGTTTTACTTCCCATGAATTGATAACTTTCGCATCAGGCATTATATATGACCTCCATCAGATAGCTTTCTCTATATTTCTTACATTTCAACCAAAATTTTGATCTTGGATTCATCTCTTGCTTTTATATTTGTAAAAGCACTTATGGCGGCTTCATCAAAGTTAACCTTATGTGTTATCAGGGGATTCAGTTTTATACTGCCAGATGCGATCAGATCAATTATCTCCTGCATTACAGGTTCACCTGCCACACCCCTGATCTGGATTTTGTTCAGAACAACCTTATCAATATTAAATCCATTCAATTCTTTTTCATAAAAACCGACAAGTGAGATTATTCCAGCTGCGGCAATACAATTCAGCGATTCATTAATAACGGAAATGGCGCCTGAGGTCTCAATCACAGTAGATACACCCTCTCCATCCGTTTCACGCATCACAGCATCCTTAAGCGATTCTCTGGTAACATTAATGGTCGTATCGGCTCCCATTCTTTTTCCTATTTCAAGCTTAAAATCTTTTCTGCCTGCCACCATCAGCTTACGCACTCCTGCATTTCGGGCCATGGCAACTGCCGTAAGCCCTATAGGGCCGGTTCCTATTACAAGGACAGTGCTGTCCCTGGTAATCCCTCCGGCCTTTACACCGCTGTAAGCAATAGAGGCCGGTTCTATTAAAGCGGCTTCCTCCAGCCCGATCTGATCAGGAAGCTTATATATATGCCTTTCAGGCATAAGCATATACTCCGCAAACCCGCCGTCCCAGCAGTTCACAGTTCCCACAGCTCTGCTGTTAAGGCAGTTGCAGTAATTTCCCGCCAGACAGTTTCTGCATTTTTCACAGGCAACACCGTTATCTCCCACCACCCTGTCTCCGGGCTTTACCTTTGTTACTTCAGCTCCTGTTTCCTCCACAATACCTGACCACTCATGTCCTATTCTTACAGGATACTTAATCAACCCATCTCTGACAAAGCTCATATCTCCGCTTAAAATCGCAAGGTCAGTCCCGCAGATTCCGCAAAAGCTTACCTTCACCAATACATCCCAGGGTCCCACCCCGGGTTTTTCTACCTCAACAAACCTCATATCTCCCGGTTTGTTCACAATAATCGCTTTCATGACTGCCTCCTTACCATTCTCTGTTGTATCCGCAGGTCCATCCTCCATCAACTACCATTACACTGCCGGTCATATAGCTGGAGTCATCAGATGCAAGGAAAAGAGCGGCATTGGCAATTTCCAGCGGATTCCCCGGCCTCTTCAACGGTATGTGTGACAGCATTGACTCAGCTTTTTCCTTATCGGAATAAAAAAGCAGCTTTGTCCCTTCCATCATTATGGAGCCGGGAGCGATAGCATTTACAAGTATACCATGAGGTGCAAGCTCAATGGCCATTGCCCTGGAAAGCTCCAGTACACCGGCTTTCGCCGCGACAAATGCACTTTGCAGCCTAAGGGGTACAAGCCCGGCAACCGAAGAAATATTAATAATCTTACCGTAATTTCTTTCAACCATTTTTTTTATTATCGGCTTGCTGCAATAATAAATACCGTTCAGATTTATATTTATAAGCTTGTTCCAGTCTTCATCCCTGAACTCGTATATGGGCTTCCTTCCGTCAGGGCCGACGTTGGTCCCCGCATTGTTCACCAGGATGTCAACCTTTCCGAAGGCTTCCACAGCCTTACAGGCCATTTCTTCCATAGCCTCCCTGCAGCTGATGTCTGCCTGCACAAAGATCGCTTTCCTTCCCATAGCCTCAATTTCACTGACCACCTTCAAGGCATTTTCCGGGTGAACATCATTAACAACTACATCAGCACCGTTTTCAGCCATTTTAAGAGCAATTTCACAGCCTATTGCTCCTCCGGAACCGGTAACCAGAGCAACCTTGCCGTTTAAATCCACTTTCATTGCATTTCCCCCTCTTAAGCCCAACCCTTCAGCCTGCCAATTATCGGCAAGCTTTCATTAGTGTTTCATCCTAAAGTCTCTATTATGATTATTTTTGCCTTTTTCTTGATATGACAACCACTGCCGCCACTATGGCAGCAAGCACCAGAACACCTATCAAACCCAGCATCAGCCAGTTACATGTCCCGCTTTCATTATGCCCATCTTTTTCTGCGGATTTACCAGAATTGTTGTTGGTATCATCAGAGCTTCCGTCGGGCAGCTTCAAGCCCGCATAATCAACACTGAACATCGCGGATGGAAGCCATTCGCCTTTTTCAAAGTCACGTCCCAGAACCAAAACTTTATCTTTATATACTCTGACGTAATATCCGTGACTGCCCCCCTTATCCGCATTATAGTAATCACCTGTGGAATGCAAATCATTGTAGCTCGACCACAAATACCCGACAGATGCCGTGTTGAAAGCTGTACACATATTATCATTCCGCTCATGCATAGTGGATACCGAATTTAACTCCCAGTGGCTGTGGCCGCTGAACAGCATTGCCTCCGGATATTTTGCCAGAATAGCTCTCAACCGTACATCAGCCTCGTCATCTACACCTTCTTTTCCTACCCCATCCCAGTTTTGCCCCTGAAGGCTCCCTGCTACCGTATTATATATGGATTGATGCAGGAAAATGAAAATGGGACGCCCGGCCATATAGTTTTCTGCAAGCTTCTGCTGAAACCAAGTAAGCTGATAATCGGAAAGCTTTGCAGTAAGGCTTTTTTCCTCGCTTGCCAGGAAAATAAAATGTGTGTCATTTTTCCAGAAATCATAATAAGCGCTTGTATTGCCTGAATATTTGTTGAAAAGCTCAAGCTGCGATTCATATGTACCCGAGTAGGAGACATCATGATTACCGATTACCCAGAACATTTCAGGCGCATTTGCCACTGAGCCGTATATTTTTTTAATTCTGACAAATTCACCTACAAGCCCTTTGTCGGTAAGGTCACCTACAGCGAAAATTCCTGCGCTGCGTGGAGAATTAGCGGTTATATCGTTGAGCATTGTTTCAAAATGCTTGTTATGAATATGCCCATCATCTTCTGTCATGTGTAAATCGCTTACAATCTGCAGTTCATAAAGCGGATCGCCAAAATCGTACTTTGAAGCATCAGCGGGCAATGCACACTCGGCATAGGAATCCGACAATCCCTTGGAATTGGCCGAATACGCCAGAAGACGTGTAGCTCCCGCCGGAATGAGAGTATTCTTGACCATATCGAAGCTGACTGTCAATTTTGCCGACTTTTGCTTTGCGAGTGAGGAATAACCTTTTAACGGGCCTTTTTCGTCTGCAAAGTACACAACTACGTCAGTTGCAGCGGCTCCTGCCTCGTCCAGCTTCACTGTAACACTGCCGTCTGCGTAGCCGGTTTGGACCGCCTTGCGGTCATAAGTTATTGACACGGGAGCATTGGGTGCTGAATCAGCCGCACTGTCCGAACCGGCTTTGACCTTGATATCTACAGATGCAGTGACTGTATAACTGTCATTTTCACAGAGGAAAAACGTGTATTCTCCCTCAGGAATTCCTGAAAGGTCGCCACGGTCATTTTTATAGGTTGCATTTTGAATTTGCACCGCAGTTCCCGGAGTATTTCCGTCTGCCGCAACATAATACCAGTAAATAGATGGAATAACATCGCCGCTATCAGTTTTATCCCCCGGAGCCTCGCCTTTTTTATATAACCCCACCCAGTCCTTGCCCGATCCCCCGGCCGTTACCATAATTGCCTCTCCGGTTGAATATTCTGGCTTGTCTACAGATAAAGGTATCGGGGCTGCTGAGATTGACAATAAGGGTAATACCGGAATCATAGCAAAAATAACCAAAATTGAAATGATAATACGTTTCATTTTCTTACTCCTCTCAATTTTTTGCAGCTTCACAGAAGCGCGATAATCTGATAGCTTCAGGAGCACGCCATTTTATTCCCGGTAATATTCAAGACACAGCTGCAGCCCACCCTTGATATGCGTAATCAGTAATTCCTGTATTTTCTTACAGTCTGAGTTATCAAAGGCTTTTATAATCTCATCATGGTCTTTTGTATTCACAATGATCATTTTCTCCGATGCTCTTTTGTTAATGGTATAAAGCAGTGTTTTGAGCTGATTTCTAATGGAATTCCAGACATTTATGGCACGTTTGTTTCCTGACGAATACACGATGGTATCATGGAAGCTAATATCTGCTTCAACAGATTCTAATAATATTTCAGAGGCTTCTACCGTGGTATCCACTATGTGGGTGGCATACTCCTTCAATTTATCCGTTTGAATGGAGCCATTGGCTATACAGGATTCAACACACAGCATTTCTATGGCAAGCCTTAATGAATACAGTTCTTCTATATCCTGTATGTCAAAGCTTACCACTTCGGTACATTTATGCCGTATTGAGTTGATCAGACCTTCAGCCTCAAGCAGGCTGAAAGCTTCCCGCACACTGGAATGGCTTACTCCGAAAGCCTTAGAAAACTCACCTTCGGTTATCCGGGACGCCTGAGGATACTCTCCTGATATGATCCGTCCTCTGATAACATCCGCAACCTTGCTGCCAAGTGATTTATCCTCTATCTTATTATTTACAGACCGGCTATTGGAACTCATAATCGTAGAGCCTCCAGCGTTTTTTGTTTTAGTTTTTGCTACCTGTATTTTTAGTTTAACACGAAAATTTATGATTGTCAATTATCGATAATCTTTAATTTTGAAATTTCGTAATACACTATAGAGTTGGATTTCATTTCCTGTGACAGGACCAGTTTGCCGTCCTTGATTTCAGCCACGGTTTCTTCTTCCTTAAGCATTGACAGCTCATGGTACTCCTGTAGATGGGCGTACCAGTACTGCCGGACTTTCTGACTGGCAACAGAAGTAACTGTCCAGGAATCGCCGGACCAACCGCCAAAATCGTCTGCAGTGATTCCCTTCTCCTTAAGATAGGCCTCCCACCTGGGCCAATAATTGGCATGGTCGTCATCAATGACCCATCTTTTTACATTCACGGTTCCGTCCTGTAAAGCCATCACATTTTCAAAGGTTGTTTTCACCTCTGTGACTGCAGTGTCTTGCTGATCTTCATTTAATTTGTATAAAAGCACCTTAGCCGTAGATGTATCGCGACTATATGCGGCTATTCCGTCCACCTTACCGGATACCGGAGATACCTTATCTGTGATACCAAGCGAAGCCCTTTCTGCTCCTGCCATACGGTAAGTCAGGTTGGCCAGGTGTGTGCCGACAGGGTTTATTCCCACTGCCTCTCCCCATATACGCTCGGTATTTAAATACCATGCAGAAAAATAATCGAGATCAATATCATGCATTTGCTTAAATAGTTTTGCATCATATGCAGCTTGATAGCTTGAAGCCACAGTACGCGGATAAAGCTCCTTTCCGTCCCTTCCCGACGCAATCCGGCCTTCATCAACTCCATATTGCAATTGCGTAAGCCCATTCTTAATTGCCCTGTCATGCAGTAGAGCCAGATTTGATTCCAGGGTAAAAGGCGCCGGTGAACGTATACCCGGTTTTACGTCATAATAGGAAAAAGAGAGAAAGTCAATCTGCGTACCTTTTTTACCGGTACAGTAATTGGTTCCGGAGGCAACATGGTCGATAAACTCCCTCTCATCCCAGAATCCTTCGCCATTAGTCATACTATGGGCGCCGATGTATAAATGCTCAGCTCCGATTACTTCCTCCAAAGCCGCTACAGTATAATCATACAGCTTGAAATATGCCTCCCTGGTTGTTTCAGGATTGTCAGTGCTGAACCAGTCCTTGTTTTCATATTCAACCAGCGCTCTCCATGTCCAGGTCCTGACCTCGTCCGCTCCAAAACGTTCCATCATAAATTCGGCAAGCGCTTTAACATATTTGTAGTAAACCTTGTAGTCGTCAGGCGGACGCACATTTACACCAAAGCTCCCTGTGTAAGGCTCTGAGCAATATTTTACAGGCATGTTTCCAACAACGATATACGGAGTCAGCCCCTGCCTTATAATGTTGCCTATTGCCGTACCCAATGGAGAAAAATCATAATCATCCGTTTTGATCCGGTCTTTGGGATCCAAAAAAAGATCCCTCTGTAAAGTACCTCCCGTTGCAGTCATAAGCTGCACTCTTTTGACAAACGGATAATTCTCTTTCATATAGTTTTCAGGCTGCCCTGATGCTTTTTCCGATATCCAGTCCATGGCCATATCCCATTGGTTGATATCGGTAAATTTATTTTTTATCAGCTGACCCGAACCAGCAAAATTTACTTTTACCGAAACCTCACTTTCAGGCTCGTTAAGCCGGACAGCCGTCGATTCTTCTGCAGTCTGCTCTGTCACATTCTCAGACGTAGCTTGCATATCAGTATTTTTCATGTTGTCATTATCTCTTTCTGCCATATTTCCTTTGCCTGACCTACTGTAAAGAACAGCTCCCACAATTGCCGCAATTATCAAAACAGCAGCGGTAATTCCCGCCTTTATCCGCATATTCATCATACAACGCTCCTATTTTTCATGATATTATATAAATCTCCTCATAAAGTTTGCCTGGGCAATAAGCCGTATCCCCTGCAAAATAAATCTTACACCCCCACCTCCATACTTCTTTAAATCATATTGTATAATGTTATTATGGTATTACCAATATTATATTAAATTGTATACAAAAATTCAATAAAAAATTAAATAGTAACCAAGTTTTAAGATATTTTATTTATATTCGTAACAAATGGATTTTATTTTACATATGTTAGTGTAGGGAAAAAGTTTTGCTCCCCGCTTATAATGAATAAATAATGGGTGTACATAATTCATTGCAGGAGGAATTTAATATATGGATGCAGGATTTATTCAACTTAATTTTTTACCTCTGGGAACGAAAGCAAAGGTAAAGGCGCTTACTTCCGATGGATGCATCAGAAGAAGAATGCTTGATCTGGGTTTAATTACAGGCACCGAAGTGGAAGCCTTGCAAAGAAGCCCCTCCGGCGATCCTATAGCATATAATATCAGAGGCGCTGTTATTGCATTGCGTTCTGAAGAAGCATCCAAAATACTGGTTGAATCATTATGAACGGCAGGAAATAGAAAAAGGCCTGATATTAACAGGAGGATCTTATAAATGGGTCTCACAAATCAGTCAACAGGTGCAGGCGTATTGGAAGGTGCGCTTGTAATTCAACGAACAAATACTGATGATAAGGTAATCGCTCTTGCCGGAAATCCTAATGTAGGGAAAAGCACCGTCTTCAACAGCTTAACCGGGTTGAACCAGCATACCGGGAATTGGCCTGGTAAAACAGTGACAAACGCTCAAGGAAGATACAGGTATAGAGATAATAACTATATTATGGTAGATATCCCGGGTACTTATTCTCTTATGGCAAACTCAACAGAGGAAGAGATAGCCAGAGATTTTATATGTTTCGGAAATCCGGACGCTGCAGTTATTGTAACTGATGCAACCTGCCTTGAAAGAAATCTGAATCTGGTACTTCAGGTGCTTGAGATAACATCCAGAGTTGTGGTTTGCATAAATCTAATAGATGAGGCAAAAAGGAAAAAGATCAATATCAATCTGAAGGAGCTTTCAAAACAGCTGGGTGTACCTGTCATAGGCACAACAGCGAGAAGCGGTGAGGGTTTGAATGAATTAATGGATGCTGTTTATGAAATAACAAATAATGCACCGGCCACAGCACCATTAAAAGTCCGTTACGATGATACAATAGAACAAGCTGTAGACATCCTGGAACCATCTATAAGAGAGCTTCTCAAAGACAGGCTGGACAGCAGGTGGGTTTCCTTAAAGCTTCTGGACGGAGATAAAACGCTTTTGAAAGCACTTCAAGAATATCTTGATTGCGATTTGCAGTCAAACAAAACAGTTGCCGGCAAGCTGAGGGAAGCACGGGATGTTCTTGAGGGCTCGGGCATAGAAAGCGATCTGTTCAGAGATAAGGTCGTTTCTCACATAATATATACCGCAGAAAAAATTTGCAAAAAAGCCGTCAGTTTTGAGAATTTGAAGTATAACTGTACCGACCGCAAAATTGACAGCATCCTTGCCTCTAAAGCTTTCGGCATTCCCATTATGATCGGGCTTCTCTGCCTGGTTTTCTGGCTGACCATCACAGGAGCCAATATACCATCTGAAATGATAGCCAATTTTCTTTTTTGGGTTGAAGACCTCCTGACAGGCTTCTTTGTCTGGGCAGGCACACCCCCGTGGGTTCACGGAGTATTGGTTATGGGCATCTACAGGACCCTTGCCTGGGTTGTTTCTGTCATGCTGCCTCCAATGGCAATTTTCTTTCCATTGTTTACGCTTCTGGAGGACGTGGGATATTTGCCGAGAATAGCCTTCAACCTGGACAATTTCTTCAAAAAAGCTTGCGCCCATGGAAAACAGGCCTTGACCATGTGTATGGGTTTCGGCTGCAATGCTGCCGGCATTATTGGCTGCAGAATCATAGATTCCCCAAGAGAAAAGCTGATTGCTATCATTACCAATAACTTCGTACCCTGTAACGGCCGGTTTCCAACCATGATTGTCATCATTACCATGTTTTTTGCAGGAGTAGTTGCCGTCCCATTTCAGGCATTGGTTTCTACTGTGCTTTTAACCGGAGTTATTGTTCTGGGTGTAGTGATGACCTTATTAATATCCAAAATTCTTTCCAGAACAATATTAAAGGGGCTTCCCTCATCTTTTACCCTTGAGCTCCCTTCATACAGAAAGCCTCAAATAGGCAGGGTTATAGTGCGCTCTGTATTCGACAGGACACTGTTCGTTCTGGGTCGAGCCGTTTCAGTAGCTGCTCCGGCCGGTCTGGTGATATGGATCATGGCAAACATTCATATAGGAGATTTGAGTATTTTATCACATTGCGCCGGTTTCCTTGATCCTTTTGCGAAGCTTCTGGGCCTGGATGGCTATATTTTAATGGCATTTGTTCTCGGTTTTCCGGCAAATGAAATAGTCGTTCCCATTATTATCATGAGCTATATGGCTACAGGCAGCCTTCTGGAACTGGACAGCCTGGATCAATTGAGAGAGCTGCTTGTTTCTCACGGCTGGACCTGGCTGACGGCAGTATGTGTCATGCTGTTTTCACTGATGCATTGGCCCTGCGGCACCACCTGTATGACCATAAAAAAAGAGACTCAAAGCTGGAAATGGACTTTTGTTGCATTCCTCATTCCTACACTTACAGGAATTGTGATTTGCTTTATTGTTGCATCTGCCGTAAGGCTGCTGGGATTGGCATAAGTCAATGCTATCTTCTGTAAGTATAATGCCCTGGCAACACTCGTGCACGGGTCAAGCCCGAAAATTCATATGCACCATCAACGAGTCTTACGAGGATTCTAGTTATACGTTCCTGAAGAGAGTATTCACCAGATTTGGGGAAATCACTCCAATCAAAAGCATGCACCAAGAATATATCCATTTACTTCTCTATAAGCTTGTCCTTACTGCGATAATAGTAGCTGATTGCAGCGTCTCCATAGCTGATGTTAATTATTATCGTAGAATCCAAACAAGGTAGTATAATAAATGAAGTCCTCATTGCCTGCCTATACGACCTGTTCACCGCCTTGCAGTACAGTCCTGTTAAAAACTGTATATACCGAAGTAATGTCTTTTCATCATCAAATTAAATTTAAACTTGTCTTTGCACATGCATCACAGTTTTATGCTGATTATGAGGCTAATAATGGAACAAGTGGAAACTTGAATTCGACAATTATACATTACAAATACAGCCTCCGTTATAGGAGCAAGAAAAATAATGTCCTTTATGGATTGTGATATTGAAGAAACAGCATGAATCAAAGTATAATAACATAAGAGGTGTTTTGATAATGGAACTGCATTTTAAGATAGGCGATGTCGCCAATATGTTTGCTGACTTGGAAGCCCCCGGCAAAACCCTGTTTATTATAACCGGCGCCAATCAGGGCGGCAAATCAACCTTTCTGCGAAGTGTTGGGCTGGCACAGATTTTAATGCAGTGCGGATCATTTGTTCCAGCCACTTTCTATTGTGCCAATATCTGCGACAGAATTTTTACTCACTTTACAAGAGAAGAAGATATTAATTTGAATAGTGGTAAACTTGATGAAGAGCTTTTAAGAATTAACAATATAGTTAATATGATAACGCCCGGTTCTCTGCTTCTAATGAATGAACCCTTTGCAACGACTACAGAAAGGGACGGCTCCAAAATAGCTGAAGATATCATTACAGCATTCTATGAATTGGATATCAAGGTCTTGTCTGTTACTCATCTGTATGAGTTTTGCAGCAATCTGTATAATAAAGGTCTCGAAAAGACAACTTTTTTGAGAGCCGAAAGAAATGATAACGGCAGCAGGTCCTACTGTATAAAAACAGGTGAACCTTTGAAAACAAGCTTTGGTCAAGATTTGTTCAATGATGTTATGGATAATATGGTTCAGCTATTTGGGAAAGGAAGGATACCCCATCATGGCATTCCAATTATCAATTGACTTTGAAGTGTCTTTTATTAATTTCTCTATTTCAGGGCTATTTTCCTGATTATCACTTAAATTTTTTACGATATTTTCGCCAAGCAGCACAACGATATTTCCCCGAAGACCTTTGTCCCCTCCATTGAGTATCTCAACAAGATACGGCAACGCTTCTTCTTTCATAGATACAAGCTTGTCGTATTCTTTTTGATGCTCCCTTATGTAGTCACCTGTATTTGAGGAAAGCATAGGGGAGGACATTATTTCTGAAAGCAGCATATCAATAACCTGATAGCCAGATGCGTTTTCAGGGATTATTTCCATATTGTTCTTCTCCTGGGTTTTATTTTTCTTTACTGCTTCAGCAAAATAATACCTGCTTTCCGGAAGCTCCAGCGACCAAAAGTCTGTACTGTCACTATCGATATAGCCATATAAACAATATGAGCCGTTGGATAGCTCAAAAAGCACTGCATTCCTGACTTCACCTGTGGAGCCCTTGACAATGGAAGTCCCTTCCAGTTGTTTGGCAGACCAAAACTGCGTTTTATTGTATTCACTTCCCGCCGAAAAAGAATTACTCAGCAAACGGACTGCTCCGTTTGCTCCCTTAATATCGATATATCGTTCTGATAAGGCGCCGTCATCAAATTGCAAACTTCCTACATCAACACTCAGCTTACCACCGCCTTCCAGACAATTTCGGGATCCAGCTCCACCCAACCTTCACGAGGAAATTCAAGATCATATTCACAGTAATCCTGAAACAACGTATAGCCCTGGTTGTCAACAACAGCTGCTTTACAGCCGGTAGTACCTATATCAAGCCCTATCATTGCCAATTCAGCCAGCCTCCCTTAATATATACTACTATAGCTCTACCCGTTTATAGCCCAGGTATTTTGTGAAGGCTTCTGCAAGTATATCAGTAACATCCCCGGCGGTAATCGTTACATGGTGACGGAATCCGTTTTCACTTATGCGTTGAAGTTTATTCTGAAGATCTGAAGCTTCGAGAACACCATAAATTCCAAAGAAATCCTTATCAACCGGTTTTTCAATAATGTTGCCTTTATCAACATAGAAACGGATTTCTCCCGCTTCCGTCCTCACACTGGAAAATGTGATTTTCCCAGTATTCATTTTTCCTACGTTGAGTCCCCAACTGCAGCCCTGCCCATAAGACTTGGAAAGCATTTTATGTTCTTCTATGACACCAGGTCCGCGCATAAGGTCCATTGGCAGCGGACCGCAATGAAAAAGAATACATTCATTTTCTTCATCTCCATAATTGTTATTCAAGTCAAGACATCCTGAAGATTTTCCCGATGCCAAAGCCAGTCCCAGCATGGATATGGCATTTGTCACATCCATTTCGCATGCTGCAGGAATACCCGAGTGGTTGAGAATTCCCATAATAGCGCAAGGTGTTATTCCGAGATTCTCTTGCAGTTCACTCCAACAACGTATGGCAACAGCATCAAGGGATGCTTTGCTTATAATATATGAAAGGGTAGCAGCAAACCTTGCAAGAACCAAATCTCTTCCCTTCGGAACATTTGTGAAATCTGATGCACATTTTAGATCTGCAAGCCATTTTTGAACAGAAGCATCGGTATCGCTGAATTCATTCATACATGTGAATATACTTGAAAGATCATATGTTTCAGTATCAATTCCATGACGTTCCAACGCAACCTCATCAAACCGGACACTTTTAAAAGCTGATGTCCTGGCGCCAATTGCTCCCAAACGCATTTTTCGCATTCTTTTTACGATTCTGCAAATACCGGCAAACTTCCTAAGCTGCTCATCAAATTCAGGATCTGAAGGGCATACTGTGAACGGCTTAAATGTTGTATATTTTACATCCATCTGTTTCAGGACACTTGTAAGGGCGAATTTCCCGCAGAATGCGTCACGTCTGTGTTCAAAATCCATCTTTCCCAGCTCATCCGGATACGCTTGAAGAAGTATCGGAACATCACAGCTACTGATTGCAGCCTTAATTCCGTTTTCATCACCAAAGTTAGGCAAGCATATAACAAGCCCATCGTATTCATTATGATGTTCTTCTAAAAACCTGGCAAAAATGAATCCGTCCTGTGTAGTTTCAACAGCACCATATTTAGTCATACTTCTGTCAATAGTCAGGCACTCCAATCCGGCTTTCGAAAATGCCTCCTTCATGTCAGCATATGCCGATTCTATTACAGAACTTGGAAAAAAACCCCGATTGGCTATAAGTAATGCTAATTTCATAATTTAACCCACCTTATGATAAGATTTAACCTTCCCCCTGTTATAGCTTCTCTTCATACACCCCTTGATTGCCCTGCCGGCTGTTCCCTGGAAATGCTGGTATTATTTTAAAGTGAATGAATATAAATCAGCGTCTTTCATGTGGAACCGGATTTTTCTTAATCTGTCACCTTCCCTTTCGGGATAAGCCGGTCTGGACATATTGACTGCCGGAAGTTCCGGTTTGCCCCTCCAGGTCAATTCATGGCAGATACTGTCACCGGTAAAAGCATCTGAATCTTCATAACCGAACCCTTGGATTACATTATCATTCATATCAACAATTTCAGCTTTGATAAATCCATCCTTCTTACATTTGGCGTTGATTTCCAGATGCCTGCCATCTGAGATGAAATGCCGGGTAATGAGAATTCCCGGCCGCACAGCCGCACCGAGTGAAGCAAATCCATCCATACGCATTACTGCAAGCCCTAATTGATAACGCACCCGACCCATGTCGTAAGCTTCCGGTACAGGAAGCCCCTCCCGCTTTCCCGTCATCCACCAGTCATGATGGTTCACCGCACCGCCATAATAAAACAGCAGTTTTCCATCATATTCTATCGGTGGTGTGGGCATAGCTGCCAGATTATCGTCCCAGCCGCCATTTTCACCTTTACCCAGAAAGGTCCTTCGATTGTTCAAGTGGGACCATGTCTTTCCATTCCTTGAATAAACAAGCTTTACATCCAGGTCGTTGCTTACATAACGGAAACAGGTGAGAAATCCGATTACCAGGTCGCCTGTACGGTACTGGCACATGCCGTAAAAAGCCTCGTCCAATCCTTCATACCCGTCCAACGGAGTCAACACCGGATAAGGCTGACTCCAATGTACAGCATCCGGGCTTTCAGCCTGCCATACACGTCTCTTGGCCATTCTGCTCCAATCCATCGGATAATATGGCGGTGTAAACATTCCAACAGTCGGATTCTTCCTGTTGCTATTTATGGCATACATATCGTAATGGCGCATGTTTGTGATAAAAAGCCGCCCAACGGGATCATACCCCATCACGATGACGTCATCAGTCCTGGAACCGCAGCGTCCGAAGG
>Ga0366800_1052_pt1 | contig 16437 bp, 15 predicted proteins | sample BONcelN113001E14_FD_207034 | JGI IMG/M metagenome (GOLD analysis project Ga0366800, IMG submission 207034) | Enriched cells from coal bed in the Powder River Basin, Montana, United States - BONCAT cells N11 rep3 HSBNCT.N11.300.1.E14 ...
ATAGAGACAGAAAACGCCATCAAGCTGTTAAAGGATCATTTTGAGCAGGAGCTGGCTAAAGAGCTGAATATAGCCAGGGTTTCAGCGCCACTTTTCGTCAGGCCGGAAACAGGCTTAAATGACAATTTGAATGGCATAGAAAGAGCTGTTACCTTTGATGTTAAAGGTATTGACAGTGCCAGTGTTGAAATTGTCCAGTCATTGGCAAAGTGGAAGCGTATGGCATTGAAAAAATACGGTTTTAAAACAGAGGAAGGGCTCTACACCGACATGAATGCCATAAGAAGGGATGAAGACCTTGACAATCTTCATTCAGTATATGTGGATCAGTGGGATTGGGAAAAAGTATTGGACAGGCAGGACAGGAACCTGGAATACCTTAAAGGAACCGTAAGAAAAATATTCCAGGCAATTAAAAGCACAGAAGGCTTCATCACCGGTAAATATCCCTCTCTTTCCAAATATTTGCCTGATGATATTTATTTTATTACTACGCAGGAATTGGAAGACCTGTATCCCCACCTTACACCCAAGCAGCGCGAAGACGCCATTTCAAAAGAAAAGAAAGCCGTTTTTATAATGCAGATCGGCGGCATGCTGAAATCAGGAATCAAACATGATGGAAGGGCTCCGGATTATGATGACTGGAGCCTGAATGGAGATATAGTTCTGTGGTATCCGGTATTGAACCGGGCGTTTGAAATCTCCTCCATGGGCATCAGGGTAGATGAAAATGCTATGTCTGAGCAGCTGAAAACCGCAGTATGTGAAGACCGCAGAACTCTTCCCTTCCACAAGGATCTTCTGGAAGGCAGGCTGCCTTGCACCATAGGCGGAGGAATCGGCCAATCACGCCTTTGCATGTTCTATCTTGGCAAAGCTCACGTAGGAGAGGTTCAAGCCTCCGTGTGGCCCGAAGAAATGCTTTCAAGATGTGAAGCTGCAAATATCAAGCTGTTATAATTTGCGACAGGGGACGGTTCTCATCTGTCGCATTTGCAAAAATGCGACAAGAGAGAACCGTCCCCTGTCGCATTTGAATAACTCAGCATACAGTCCTTTTTGTAACATTTGGTAAGATACTCCATAATATATTACTACAGTTTATTTATTATGTTAACACAGTTATGGGTATTATAAATTACAGCTGGAATGTATGGAGTGATAATATGGAATTTGAATTTGACAATTTTAACCCTCAAAAAAACTCGCCACAAATTTTAAGTAATTCCGAAAACTTTAACAAGACATTTAAGAAATATTCAGGTGTAAAAAAACCTGTTATTGAATATGCTGCCGATAACCCGGAAAGCTTCCCTGCTAACATCCATGATATCTGCAATTATCTTGCCCGTTTCGGTATGGCAAATTATCAGATTCAACCCGTAATGAGGCTTGACGGCAGATTGGACTATGAAAAGCTGTCCCAGGCTGTAAGACTCACCATTGATGCAGAGCCTGTGTTTGGATGCCGGTTTGTGGAAAGTAATATCCCCTACTGGAAGCGAATTGATAACATTGATGAAATTCAGTTATGTGCCCTGGAAAAGGTCGAAAATGCCGATGAAGCAATAAAGAGCTTTTTAGAAAGCCCTTTGGATATTGACAGGGATCCCATGGTTAAGCTAAAACTTATACGTTCGGGATCATATGATACAATATGTCTGAAAATCAACCATATCTGCTGTGATGGCGCGGGAACAAAGGAATATATACAATTGCTTTCAGAATTTTATAATGCACTGGAGCAAAAAAACAATGTTTTGTCAATAACGCCAAGAATTGCCGGCAGGAAGGACCAGGATAAGCTGGTAGAGGCCCTGGGAATAAAGGATCCGAAATCTGAATGGAAGCCACTTCAGGATGCTCCAAGGACTGTTTGGCCATTCCCCTGGAAGCCTGTCCTGAAGAATGATTCACGCTATGCAATGTGCAGGATGCCTCAGAGTCAGCTGGATGTGATGTCCCGTTATGGCAAGGCTAGAGGCGCTACCATAAATGATTTGATTCTTACAGCATATTACAGGGCAATGTTTAATTTTTCTCATCCTCTTTACGGTATTCCAATGGATATTTCCACAACAGTGGACTTAAGACGTTATCTTCCTGATAACAAGACTGAAGCCATCAGAAATTTTTCCGGCGGATTTATCACCAGAATAGAAAGAATTAAGCATGAGCCCTTCGCAGAAACCTTATCCAGAGTAGTCAAGGCTACCAGCAAAGCAAAAAAACAGAACCCCGGTTTGCAAAATGCCATAGGCGGAGAAATTGTGCAAAATATGGATTTCCTCAGTCTCTTTAATTACTTTAAAATCCAGGCAAAAACTACTGAGCTTATAAGGCACTTCCCGTTTTTTCCCTGTAATGCAGGCTCCTCCGGCCTTTCTAATCTAGGTATAATTTCCAAGTCATTAATTAAATTCGGAAATAATACTGTGACTGATGCCTATATTGTACCACCCGCCATAAGCTCACCCGGATTTTTGCTCCTTGCCGGTACCTATAATGGCGTTTTGACTTTCTCAACCAGCTATTACAAAGGCTCTATCCTAAGGAAAGATATAGAAAAACTGCTTGATATGGTTAAAACCGAGTTGATGGAAGGCTGCGTATAATACGACGACAGGGACGGTTCTTTCTCTGTCGCATTTGCAAAAATGCGACAAGAGAGAACCGTCCCCTGTCGCATCCCCTGCTGCCGTAATATTAATTGTTTTTGTCACGTTCATTAAGCCTTTTGGCTATGCTATCGGCCGCATCAAAGGAGACAGGCTTTTTAAAGTCCAAAGCCCTTCCTCCGACTACCCATGCCTTACTTTTCTGATTTTTATCAGGGCAATGAGTATTAGTACATTTAGTATTTATAATAATAGATCCGCATTTACAAAAATCCAATTTAAGCACTCCTTAGCTATACTTTATTACATTTTGCCCTTAATTGATACTATAAATGAAATAATTAATTGGAATTCATGATAATATTTGTGTATTTCATGACACAAGTATTATAAAAGAAACCAATATGGAAGAAATTTCAGACAGCACAAGGCTGCCTTTGAATCAGGAGCATATTCCTGCAGCACTAATACAACCGCTGCCAGCAGACAGTTATCTACCGGATGTCATTTAACACATCATGCTCCAGCTCATGGGTCTTGTCTCTGCTCATTAAATCAACAACTGCCTGTCTGGCTCCCTTTCCTTCGAACAAAATCTTATATGCTTCAATGGTTATAGGCATTTTAACATCCAATTTATCAGCCAGCCTGTATACAGGTTCAGTAGTGAATACGCCCTCTACAACCATCTTAACCTCTTTCAATGCTTCCTCAACACTCATACCCTGGCCAATCAATATTCCTGCTCTCCTGTTCCTGCTGTGCATACTGGTACAGGTAACGATAAGGTCACCGATTCCCGCCAGTCCCGAGAAGGTCTGAACCTGTGCTCCCATGGCACTCCCCAGTCTTGATATTTCTGCAATACCCCTTGTCATTAAAGCTGCCTTGGTATTGTCCCCGAAACCCAGGCCATCAGATATTCCCGCGCAAAGGGCAATTACATTTTTTATGGCGCCGCCAAGCTCCACACCAATTATATCAGGATTTGTATATACACGGAATCTGGGTGACATAAAGCAATCCTGAACAAGCTCTGCCGCCTTTTTGTTTTCCGATGCTGCAACATATGCTGTGGGTATGCCTTTTGACAGCTCCTCTGCATGACATGGTCCCGACATCGCAACAACCTGTACTGATGGAACCTCCTGCTTTATTATTTCCGACATTCTGAAGCCGGTACCCTTCTCCAGTCCTTTTGAAAAACATACTATTACTTTTTCATCCTTTATGAGGGAAGCCATTTTAACACTGTTTTCCCTTATTGTTTGGGAAGGAATGACCATAACAATTATATCGGAAAAATTTACCGTCTCAGGGAAGTCTGCAGTGCAAACAACATTTTCCGGCACCTTCGCTCCCGGAAGCTTGTCCTTCTGTTCACGGAAGGTATTGATCATATCCACTTCCTCAAGGAAGGGCGACCACATTGTGACATTGTGTCCATTATTGGCAAGAAGTATCGAAACCGCTGTCCCCATACTGCCTGCGCCTATTACGGAAATGTTTCTATGCATTGCCGTCCTCCCGACTGACATCCTTCTGCTTTTTTGCCCCCAGCTTGTTTTCAGTACCGGACAACAGCCGTTTGATATTATCCTTATGAAGAATTATAATCATAAGCCCTATAATTGCAGATAAGATAATCTGTTGGATGCTCCTGTCCAAAATAAGGGAAAGGACGGGAAACAATGCTGCGCTTATTATGGATCCGAGTGAAACATACCTTGCTATTGCAACAATTATAATAAAAACACCTAATAGCAATAATGCTATCTTCCAATCCATCATTAATAAAACTGCAAGTGAAGTCAAGACTCCTCTTCCACCCTTGAAGCCGAAATAAACAGGCCAATTGTGGCCAATAATTGCTGACAAACCGCCTATCATGCCGCCTATAGGCTGACCGGAAAGATAGAAACCTATAAGGTATGCCAGTATTCCTTTGAGCATATCACCAGCCAATACAAACAATGCCGCCTTTTTCCCCAGTGTTCTCAGTGTGTTGGTTGTACCGGCATTACCGCTGCCATGCTTTCTCACATCAATTCCATAAAACTTTCCCACTATCAGTGAGCTGTTCAGACTACCAAGTAAATAGCCAACTATTGCAGCCGGTACTAAAAATATTATCATGCAGATCCACTCCCTCACCTTGTGCCATATATCAATATTCTAAAGAAAAGATTCCCATACTGTCAAGTCAACACATGATACTAATTATAAAATTATTCTATTTCAAGTTGAAGGGTATGGCAATCTCTTATATTACTCTTTTTCGTCTTTTTCCCTGTGAATAAATCTTATGGGTGTGCCCTCAAAGCCGAAGCTTTTACGCAGCTGGTTTTCAATATACCTTTCATATGAATAATGAAAAAGCTCCATATTGTTTACAAATATTACAAACGTAGGCGGCTTGACGGCAGCCTGGGTGGCATAAAGCAATTTTAACCTCTTGCCCTTGTCCGAAGGTGGCTGTACCATGGCTGTGGCTTCATTCATTACATCATTGAGCATTCCTGTAGATATTCTAAGAGAGGCCTGATTTGATACGGATTTTATAAGCTCAAAAAGCTTGCTTACCCTTTGCCCGGTTTTTGCTGAAATAAAAACAACAGGCGCATATGTCATAAAGCCAAGACCTTCATGAACTGTTTTCTTGTATTCCTCCAGTGTACCCGTTTCTTTCTCCACCAGATCCCATTTGTTCACTACAATAATTGAGGCCTTACCCTGCTCATGGGCATATCCTGCTATTTTGGAATCCTGCTCGGTCACACCGTCTTTGGCGTCTATCATGATAAGGCATACATCAGCCCTCTCAACTGCCGCCCAGGATCTTATAACACTGTACTTCTCAATATTCTCTTCCACCCTGCTCTTTCTTCTGATTCCGGCAGTATCAATAAATACATATTTGTCTTCACCGTTTTCCACATAAGTATCTATGGCATCTCGGGTTGTGCCCGGGATATCGCTTACTATTACCCTCTCTTCTCCAAGAATTCTGTTAACCAGGGAGGATTTGCCTGAATTGGGCTTGCCGATGACTGCGACCTTGATTACTTCTTCATCATAATCTTCGGTATCCGATTCAGGAAAGTATTTGAACATCTCATCCAGCAGGTCACCCATACCAAGCCCGTGAACCGATGAAATGGTCATGACATCGCCAATGGCCAGATTATAGAATTCATAAATTTCAGCCGGTGGTTCGCCGACCCTGTCCACCTTGTTTGCAACAAGGATAACGGGCTTGGCTGATTTTCTCAGCATGGTGGCTATTTCCTTGTCACTGGCTGTCATACCGCCTTTGGCGTCTACCATGAATACAATGACGTCCGCCATTTCTATAGCCAGCTCAGCCTGCCTCTTCATCTGCTGCATTATCAGACTTTCCGAATAGGGCTCTATACCGCCTGTATCAATCAGGGTGAACTTTCTGCTTCTCCACTCCACCTCTGTATAAATCCTGTCTCTTGTCACACCCGGTGTATCTTCAACTATGGAAATCCTTTTTCCGGCTATGTAGTTGAAAAACGTCGATTTCCCTACATTGGGCCTTCCAACTACCGCAACTATGGGTTTTGCCATTAATTTACCTCCTCAAATGCTTGTACGGCTTTAATATGCTGCCTTATTCCTTCAGTTTAAAACGGCCTTGCAAGCTCTCCTTGCCCAGAATCTTATTAATAAAATCTTCTCCATTGTTTTCCACAACAGTAACCTTGACACCCAGGCTTTCCGAAAGTCCGGCAAGAGTAAAGCCATCCAGAAATATTTCTTCATCAGCCTTCAACATGCTCCTGGATATTAGAAGCTCCTGTCCAATGGAGGCCTTCTTCAATTGCTGTGCTATGTCAGTACCTGTTAGAAGACCTGTTACAGTGACATTTTCTCCAAAAAAATCATTAATTATTGGGTATACGTTGACTTTTAATTTATTATATCTTTTTTCAAGCCTGTCTGTCATTTCTTTTATAAAATTATAGACTGAAATTCCTGTTGCAATGCTTACATTTCTTTGTGCATCAAATAGACTAACAGCACTGTCAGATTCAAAACTTTCAAGATATTCTTCAAATTCTCTTTTCAATAGAGCAACAAGACCCACTCCGTTTTCCAATTGTGGAAAGTCTTCATAATCGGTGTATTCAGGGAGGTCAATTTCTGACATGATGTAAAATTCATCGGCAATATATACAATTCTTGATTCCTTTTCTTCCAGCAGCTTCTTCTGCCAATTTTCCACCTGCTGCACTACTTCAGCAGAAGCGGCTTTGTCAAAAGGCTTAAGCTTGTACAACCCTTCACGCCATCTGGTTAGGCCTACCGGCACAACAGAGATGCTTGACATTCCGGGAAAAAGCCCCGAAAGCTCGGAAATAGTCATGTCCAGTTCATTTCCATCATTTATGCCTCTGCAAAGTACTATCTGGGTATTAACGGATATACCGCCATCTACCAGCTTTCTTATCTTGCTCAGTACATCTCCGCCAAACCTGCTTCCAAGCATAAACCGCCTGAGCTCGGGATTGGTGGTGTGGACAGACACATTCAGGGGTGACATTTTGTATCTTATTATACGGTCAAGATCTTCATCCTTCATGTTTGTCAGGGTGACATAATTTCCAGAAAGATAAGACAACCTTGAGTCATCATCCTTAAAATATACTGTTTCACGCATGCCCTTCGGCAGCTGGTCGATAAAGCAAAAAATACATTTGTTGGTACAGCTTTTTGAGGCATCCATGAGGGCTTCCTCGAAATCCAGACCCAGGTCTTCATATTGATCCTTGTCAATCTCAATTTCCCAATCCTCGCCATCCTTTTTTTGTATGCAAACAGTCAGGGCTTCTTCGGAGGTGAGATACCTGTAATCAAAAATATCCTTTATTTTTTCGCCGTTTATGGACACAAGTATGTCTCCTGGCTCAATACCGGCTTCATCGGCTATACTTCCCGCCTCAACATTCTGGATGGTAATCCTCGATTCCTTGTTCAAAACAACCTCCAAAAGAAAAAAATAAAAGCAGCTGGCATGGCCGGCTGCTTTCACTCCAGTAAACTAGGAGCACTGAAAATATTACTTCCCGTTTCTCTAAAAATGCAGGCTGCATTTGCGACCAGCCTCGGCCGCAATAGACTGCATTTTCAGAAACTTATACGGGAAACTATATTTTCACCAGTGCTTATTTTGCTACAGCTTCTTTAACTACTTCCTTGCCATCATAGAATCCACATTCTTTACAAACTATATGAGGCATTTTCAAGGAATGACATTGTGGACAGCTGATCAAGCTCGGCTGTGACAATTTCCATTGCGACCTTCTCTTCCCTGTTCTGGCCTTGGACCATTTACGTTTTGGGTTTGCCATATTTACACCTCCCCGGTTATTTCTCTCAATCCGCGCTCCATGTGTGGAGAGCGACCTGCTGAGTCGATGGTTATCGACTGTTTTGCATTACTTCAATTCCTCATATACTGCAGCGGCAATTATCAATTTATCCTTACAGAATTAGCGCATTGAAGCATTTGCACTAATTCTGTAAGGCGCATGAATGCCGATATTATAATGAAACTGCCGCTGTAGTACTAATGAAAAAAATTCTTGAGTGATTCCATTTGCGGATTCACAGAATCTTCCTGACAGCTGCACGATCCTTCATTCAGGTTAGCTCCGCATTTCTGGCACAACCCTTTGCATTCCTGGGTACAGACCTGTTTCATGGGAAAATTCAGTATTATATTATCCTCAATAATTTTATCCAGCTCCAGAAAATTACCGGTATATGTGTAGGCATCCAGCTCATCGATATCCGATTTGCTATTGACGATACTCTCAAATACTTTTATTTCAAGCTGTCTTTCAATCTCCTTGAGGCATCTGTAACACGTAACCTTGTACCCGGTTTTTAACCGTCCGTCGAGTTCAAGAATACCATTCGTATTAGTCAGGTTTCCGCTGAAGCTGACAGGTTCACTTATTTTATAGCCTTCCATCAACTGCACATCAACAATTCTATCTTCAAAAAAACTTAACTCAAGTGATGCACCGTTAACCCTTGTAACATCAGATATATCAACTATCATGTTTCCAATCGCCGTACCCATGCGGGGTGTGGCTTTTTCCTCTCTTAAAACCGACAAATGATATTATACTAACTAATGGTAGTATTGTCAAGGCAATTTAATTTTTATGAAGCCTCACTTTCTACTTTACCAGCTTCATTGTTTCCCTTGCAATTGCCAGTTCCTCATTGGTTGGAATGACCAGAGTCTTCACTGTTGCATCCGGGGTGCTGATATCAAGTTCCTTGCCTCTGACCAGGTTCTTTTCCCAATCTACCTTGATACCCATATAGTCCATTCCTTCAAGTATGCCCCTTCTTATTATGCCGTTGTTTTCGCCGATGCCGGCAGTAAATATTACAGCATCTACTCCATCAACAACTGCCGCGTATTCACCGACATATTTCTTTGCCCTGTAGCAGAATATATCTATGGCTAATTGCGCTCTATCATTACCTGAATCAGCGGCTGCATGAATATCCCTGAAATCGCTGCTTACTCCTGATATCCCCAGCACACCCGATTTTTTGTTTAGATAATCGTTAATATCCTTGATAGACATTTTTTCCTTATCCATGAGATAGGAGATAACCGCCGGATCGATTGTGCCGCTTCTTGTTCCCATAGCCAATCCGGCCAGCGGTGTGAAGCCCATACTTGTTTCTACTGATTTACCGTATTTTATTGCACATACGCTGGCTCCATTTCCAAGATGGCAGGAGATGAGCTTTAATTCTTCAAGAGGCCTGTTTAGCATCGCGGCTGCTCTTTGAGCAACATATTTGTGAGACGTACCGTGGAAGCCATATTTCCTGACGCCGTATTTCTCATAAATTTCATATGGCAATGCATAGAGATATGCGTGTCTGGGCATGGTCTGGTGGAAAGCCGTATCAAACACTGCTATCATGGGAATCCCCGGCATTATATTCTGGCACGCTTCAATACCCGTTATATTGGGCGGATTGTGAAGCGGCGCCAATTCTATGCATTCCCTTATGGCATTCATTACATTATCGTCTATAACAACCGAATCATGGAACTTTTCACCGCCATGAACGACACGATGACCTACTGCATTAATTTCAGTCATATCTTTGATCACGCCGATCTTTTCATCGGTAAGAGCACTTACCAATTCCTTCATCGCTGCTTTATGATTGATCATATCCTTATCAATAACTACTGTATCCATTCCTGTCTTTGTGTGCTTGATAAATGAATTGCCAATTCCTATCCTGTCACAAAGCCCTTTGGCCAGAACGCTTTCATCCTTCATGTCAATAAGCTGGTACTTTAGTGATGAACTTCCTGTATTTATTACTAGAATCTTCATATAGTCTGCTCCTCTTTTATATATTCTGCGCCTGGACTGCTGTAATTGCTACTACACCAACTATATCTTCCGCACTGCACCCTCTGGAGAGGTCGTTGACCGGCTTCGCTATACCCTGTGTAACCGGTCCGTAGGCTTCGGCTTTTGCAAGCCTTTGAGTTAGTTTGTATGCTATGTTTCCGCAATTCAAGTCAGGGAATATCAGAACATTTGCCTGTCCTGCAATAAGACTGCCGGGTGATTTTGACTTTCCGACCGAGGGCACAAGCGCTGCATCAGCCTGGAGCTCACCGTCCAGCATAAGGTCAGGCGCTTTTTCTTTTGCCAGCTTTGTAGCTTCAATTACTTTTTCTGTCAATACACTTTTGGCACTGCCGTAAGTCGAATATGAAAGCATTGCAACCTTGGGCTCTGCCTGAACAAGGCTCTTGAAAGACTTTGCCGAGGCTATTGCTATCTCGGATAATTCATCAGCATTGGGGTTCTCTACAAGACCACTGTCCGAATATATAAACACTCCATCACTGCCATATTCACAATCAGGAACAACCATTACGAAAAATGCGGAAACCAGCTTTGTACCCGGAGCAGTCTTCAGAATCTGCAAAGCCGGGCGCAGTGTATCGGCCGTTGAATGAATCGCACCGGAAACCATACCGTCTGCAAGACCCATTTTAACCATCATTACACCCCAGTAAAGCTCATCTTTAATAACCTCTCTTGCTTTCTCCGGAGTCATTCCCTTAGCCTTCCTCATTTGATAAAAAGCTTCGGCATATTCCTCAAATTTTTCGGAAGTTTCAGGATCTACTATCTTTGCTTTTAAAATATCAAGATTACCTGCCAGCTTCTTTACCGCATCTTCCCTGCCAACAAGAATAATGTTGGCCAATCCTCTTTCCTGCACCATTGCAGCAGCCTGGATTGTTCTTATGTCTGAGCTTTCCGGAAGAACTATTGTCTTTATGTCCTTTTTGGCTCTCTCACTAATTTTATCAAGGAAATTCATACATTTGCCCTCTCACATTTTATTACCAGGTGTTAGTATCTGCTTACATCAAGCATTTCCCGGCATTTCTATTATATACAAATCGTTTATTGTATACAAGATGAGATTTGAGAAAACATTAATTTTGTAAAAAAGTGTTGAATATTTTACAAAAATGTGTTGGAAAATTACAAAAGCATGTTAGAATTGAACAAACAATATTGAATGAACTAAGATTTCTTACCATGGCATCAAGCAAACAGCAATGATTCTATACGGTTTGCGCCGATGGCTGGAGGTTGTTGTCCTTATTGAGATGGCAACAACCCCGCCCCCTTGTCAGCCTGTCAGAACGACAGGACATTATTTATCAAGCTCTTCTTTTAACATCTTGTTTATAAGCTGCGGATTTGCCTTGCCTCTGGTTTCCTTCATCGCCTGTCCTACCAGGAATCCGAAGGCTTTCTCCTTGCCGCTTCTATAATCCGAAACCGACTGGGGGTTGGAATCCAGTATCTTTTTTATTGCTGCTGCCAGGGCTGCTTCATCATTAACAACCTCAAGCCCTTCCTCTTTTACTATTGAAACCGGCTCGCGTCCTGTTTCAAACATTTTGTCAAAGACTTTCTTTGCAATTGTCCCGCTTATGGTTCCCTTGTCAATCAATGAGACAAGCTGTGCCAGGTAGCTTCCGGGAAAAGGAATGCTTTCTGCCTCCAGCCCCTTTTCTTTCAATATACGCATCACATCACCCATGATCCAATTGCTGACAGCCTTGGCATTGCTGCTTCCTGCCGCTGCTTCTTCATAAAAATCCGCCAGGCGTTTGGAGCTTGTCAATAAGGCGGCATCATATTCAGGAAGTCCAAATTCGCTTATATACCTGCATTTTCTGGCTTCCGGCAGCTCCGGCAGTGAAGCCCTGATCCTTCCCAGCCACTCCTCGTCGACTACGACGGGCACCAGGTCGGGCTCTGGAAAATAGCGGTAATCATGGGCTTCTTCCTTGCTTCTCATGGCGTAGCTGTATCCTTTATTGTCATCCCAGCGCCTTGTTTCCTGATAGATAGTTCCGCCCGATTCCAGTTCTCTTATTTGCCTCTTTGCTTCGTTTTCTGCTGCTCTAAAAATTGACCTGAAGGAATTCAGATTTTTCATTTCGGTCCTTGTGCCGAATTTCTCCCGTCCCACCGGCCTCACCGACAGGTTTACATCCGCCCTGAGTGAGCCTTCCTGCATTTTGCAATCAGAAACATCCAGGTATTCCAGGATAGCTTTTACACTCTCAACAAAGGCTCTTGCCTCATCCGGCGTTCTCATGTCCGGTTCACTGACTATTTCGATTAAAGGTACGCCGCATCTGTTATAATCAACAAGAGACCCCGTTTCCCATTGGTCATGAATAAGCTTTCCGGCATCCTCCTCGATATGAATCCGGGTTATTCCAATGTTTTTTCTTACTCCATCCACAATAATAGGAACATAGCCGTTTTTGCATAGGGGAAGATCGAATTGAGATACCTGATAAGCCTTTGGCAGGTCGGGATAGAAATAATTCTTCCTATCCTGCTTGCTGAAATCTGAAATAGTGCAATTCATCGCCAAGCCGGCCTTAACTGCATATTCCACCACACATTTATTTAGTACCGGCAGTACTCCCGGCATACCTGTACATATAGGACAGCAGTGGGTATTTGGTTCTCCGCCGAATTCCGTGGTACAGGTGCAGAATATTTTTGATTTTGTATTTAGCTCTGCATGTATTTCAAGTCCCATAATTATTTCATATTCCATTTTTATACCTCTTTAATTCTATATTCCCGGTCTGAGCTTGTGATAACCGGTATTCTGCTCAAAAGTAAAGCCTGCCCTGAGTAGTGAAGACTCGTCAAAGGGTTTTCCTATAAGCTGCATCCCTATAGGCAGGCCGCTTCCGTCAAAGCCGCACGGCACCACCAGTCCTGGAAGGCCGGCTATATTGGCGGATACGGTATATATGTCACCCAGATACATGGCAAGAGGATCATCAGCCTTTTCTCCTATTTTGTAAGCTGTTGTAGGCGCTGTCGGTCCAAGAACCATATCGCATTTTTCAAAAGCCTCGTCGAATCCCTTGCGTATCAATGTACGCACTTGAAGAGCCTTTTTATAATATGCATCATAATACCCCGAGCTCAAAGCATAGGTTCCCAGCATTATCCTGCGTTTGACCTCGGCACCGAAGCCTTCGCTTCTTGTCTGCTTGTATAGATCCAGCAAATCAGTAAATTTTTCTGCCCTGTAACCGTACTTTATCCCGTCATACCTTGCCAGATTGGAGCTGGCTTCGGCAGATGAGATTATGTAATAGGCCGGAATTGCATATTCCGTTATGGGCAGTGAAATTTCTTCACACACGGCACCCAGCTTTTCCAATACAGCAGCAGCTTCCATTACCGCCTTACCCACTTCAGGATTCAGGCCTTCGCTCATGTATTCCCTTGGGATTCCAATTTTGAGTCCCTTAACATCATTGACAAGTGCCCTGGTATAATCCGGGTATTCAACTGCTGCTGAAGTTGAGTCCTTTGGGTCATGGCCTGTAATGGCATTGAGCACCAATGCGCAGTCGGTAACATCCCTGGTCAGCGGCCCAATCTGATCCAGAGATGAAGCAAAGGCTACAAGGCCAAATCGAGATACCGCTCCATAAGTGGGCTTCATGCCTACAACACCGCAGAAGGAAGCCGGCTGTCTGATGGATCCTCCGGTATCCGAGCCCAGTGCAAATACAGCTTCACCACAGGAAACAGCTGCTGCTGCTCCCCCGCTGGATCCCCCCGGAACCCTCTCCGGATTCCACGGATTCCTGGTCTGCTTGAACCAGGAGTTCTCCGTCGATCCTCCCATTGCAAACTCATCCATGTTCAATTTTCCCAAAAGCACTGTCTCTTCGGCATTTAGCCTGTCAATGACAGTGGCATTGTATGGTGGAATAAAATTGTTCAATATTTTTGATGCGCAGGTAGTCAGTATCCCTTCTGTGCACATATTATCCTTAACGGCACAGGGAATACCTGCCAATGCAGGCAGATTTGCACCCTTGTCTATTTTTTCCTGGATTTGTCCCGCTTTTTTCAAGGCTTCGACGCCCGAAACGGTTACATAGCTTCCCACGCTGGAATCTATATTTTCAATTCTTTTTAGAATTGTGTCTGTCAATTCTACTACACTTAGCTTTTTGTTTTTAATAAGTCCGCTCAGCTCATGTGCACTTAATTCATAAAGCTCCATTGATTATCCTCCCAGCCTTTAAAATCACTCTACTACCTTGGGTACTTTAAAGCAGCCATCCTCACTTAATGGTGCATTTGAAAGTATCTTTTCCCTGTCATAGGACTTTTCCGCCTTGTCCTCCCTCAATACATTCCTGATGGGTATTACATGCTCCATGGGCAATATACCGGAAGTGTCCAATTCATTAAGCTTGTCCACATAGGAAATGATTTTCTCCATATCGGAAGTGAGCCGTTCCTTTTCAGTCTCGGTGAGATTCAGCCTTGCCAGATGGGCCACATGCTGGATTGTTTCCCTTGTAACCTTCATATCAAGTCTCCTTCTATTTTAGAATCAATTATATAGAATGAGGATTTATCAGTCAATATTTGCCTGCATTTTATTCATATTTCACCTGCATTCACCTGCATTTTCCCAGTAACTGCAGCAGTGTACTACCAAGTACGGCGTCTTCAATATCTGCAGGCATTGTCAGGTCAGCACTGTTGGTATTAAACCGGTAAGCACCGTCAGGCTGTCTGCTGGTTGTATTAAACACTAATCCGTAACCTTCCCTGAAATACAAAGAAATATTTCTTTTGTCGGAGGAAAACTGCTTCCAGTCCATAGCTCCCAGTTTATCCAGCAGCTCGCTATTTGTACAGGGAGTGCTGTTTTTGCAGCCGTTAAGGCTTTTTTTAACTGTATATCCCAGGTTTTCAGGGGGATAAGGCATCCTCACCGTCACAACATTCAAGGTTGCTTTACCGCTTCCATACTTGTCCTTTACATAGGGAATCACAGTAACATTTCCGGTTTTGTCAAAAAATATACTTATGCTACCTCCATTGACAGACAAGGGCATTATTGTTTTACTCCTCCGCCTGCGTTTGTTAATGAATATAAGAAACAAACAGGCCGGAATTGCAATAATCAGGAATAGTATTATGTATAAATAATTCTCATAATCTCCGTTCATTACAATCACCTCTTCGTTTTGCCGGGAATAAAAAACATTTTATAATTAGTATACCACAGCAAAGGTCCAGCCTTTGTAAAATTATTTGTAATCGGAATGTGATATTGACAATTGTACAATATATTGATACTAATATTATATGGACAGGCATAATGGCAAAAGTAATAACATCAGAATATGGGAGCTGGACTTTCTAAGAGGTCTGGCGTTGATATTGATGACCTATTTTCATTTAATTTATGATATGAAAGAGCTGTATGAATATCCTGTCAGTTATGAAGGAAATATCACAGATTATATCGGTAAATTAAGTGCAATACTATTCATCACTATTTCAGGCATTTCCACCTCTCTGGGCCGCAGCAGCTGGAAAAGAGGCCTGAAGGTTCTGGGAGCGGCAATGCTGATTACACTGGTCAGCTATATATTCGACAATGATTTTTTCGTAATTTTCGGAATACTTCATTTTCTTGGCCTGAGTATGATTCTATCAATAATCCTGAAAAAACTTAACAATATTGCACTGGTTGCCCTCGGAACAGCAATAATGATAGTTGGATACAACATTTCCCTTGATAATTTCAACAATGATTATCTTATGATGCTGGGTTTTAGAAGTCCGGCCTTCTCATCCTCGGATTACTACCCCCTTATACCCTATCTTGGAATATTTATGATTGGCATGGTTCTGGGAAGAATGCTGTATCAAAGGAAAAAGAGCCTGATTGTGCCACTTCCCGGCCATATTATAATAAGTATGGCAGGCAGGCACTCCCTTCCAATTTATCTCATCCACCAGCCGGTGATTATATTGATTTTATATTTGATTAATTACTTTTAATCTCACTTATGATAGATTATTAATATATCTCTAATCTTACTTTAATGGGAGGTCAAAATGAAAAAGAACCTGTTCATCTATATTACAGCATTTTTCTGTGGTATGGCCATAATGGCTGTAGAGCTTAGCGCAAGCAGACTCCTGGCACCTTACTTCGGTACTTCCTCAATCATATGGACAGTTATAATCGGGCTTATAATGATTTCCCTCAGTGTTGGTAATGTCCTTGGCGGAAGGTCTGCGGACAAATACAACAGTCTGGACAGATTATTTTCACTTATCTGGATCGCCGCACTTTGGATCGCAATAATCCCACTGGTAGGTAAATATATTGTAGCTTTATC
>Ga0366800_1053_pt1 | contig 16383 bp, 13 predicted proteins | sample BONcelN113001E14_FD_207034 | JGI IMG/M metagenome (GOLD analysis project Ga0366800, IMG submission 207034) | Enriched cells from coal bed in the Powder River Basin, Montana, United States - BONCAT cells N11 rep3 HSBNCT.N11.300.1.E14 ...
TTTTGATTGTAGCATCGAATGTTTTGTATAATATCAGTCAGAAATCAACGCCGGAGAGAGCTAATCCGTTTTCGGCGCTGCTGATTACCTACTTAACTGCAGCTGTCCTGACAATCATTGCATATCAGTTCTTTAAAACGGAAAAGGGCTTCTTTCAGACCTTTAAGGAAATCAACTGGACAAGTATTGCCCTGGGAGTTGCCATAGTCGGTCTGGAACTCGGTTATCTAATGGCGTATAGGGCTGGCTGGAATATTAGTGTCGGCTCATTGGTGGCAAACATTATTCTTGCCCTGATATTGATTCCCATAGGAGTCCTGTTCTATAAAGAGGGGTTTGAGCTTAATAAAATACTGGGAGCAGTGCTGTGCATTGCCGGGTTGGTGCTTATAAACAAATGAATTTAAAAGCAGCAGCACTTTGTTTAAGCCGCAGCAGGGAACTGGAAGAATACTGATAAAAATGATATAGTTATATGTATTATAAATGTTGGAGATAAAAAATGAAAGCTGCCGTATTTTATAAAAAACATGAAATAAATGTTGAGGAGCGTCATAAAAGGACACCCGCCTCAAATGAAGTTACAGTTAGAATAAAGGCGTGTGGAGTATGCGGAACGGACCTGCATATTTATGAAGGCTCCGATGGTGCTGCGAAAGTTAATCCACCACTGGTGCTGGGACATGAATTTTCAGGGATAATAACCGAAACAGGCAGTGATGTAAAAAATCTAAAAGTTGGCGACAGGGTTGCAGTTGACCCAAATGACATGTGTGGGGAATGCTATTTTTGCAAAAACGGCCGGGAAAATTTCTGTGAGAATTATACGGGAATAGGCACTACTGTTGACGGCGGCTTTGCCGAATATGTGACAGTTAGGGCCAAACAGGCATTTATAATTCCTACTCATCTGACTTTTGAAGAGGCGGCAATGACCGAGCCCATCTCCTGCTGTCTGAATGGCGCAGACCTCCTGGAAATGAAAGCAGGAGACAATGTACTTATATTCGGAGGCGGTCCCATCGGACTTATTATGCTGCAGCTTGCCAAGCTTGCAGGTGCAGCTTCAATATCAATGGTTGAGCCTGTCGCCTGGAAAAGAGAGCTGGGACGGAGGCTTGGAGCGGATATTCTGATAGATCCCATGAAAGAATCTGTAGAAGAAGTGCTAAATGCTAACAATATTAAAAACATTATGCGGTCCATTGAGTGTGTCGGTATTAAAAGTACTATGACAGCAGCAATTGAACATGCCGGAAAAGGCTTCGGATTTATAGAACAGGAAGGTGGAGAAGATGTGTTTGTACATTTTTCCGCTATTAGATCCGAGGGCTATAAATCACTGGACGAAGGGCAAAAGGTACAGTTTGATGTAGAAAAAGGTCAGCGCGGGCTTCAGGCTACCAATGTAACTCTTTCCTAAAGCTGTATAGAGAAAGCAGAAAAGCCAGTTTCACGGCGAACCCAAAGCGCTGGTGCGATTGCCTGCCGCACAGGAAAAAAGGAGATCCTGCAACTGTGGGATCTCCTTGCTATGTAACATGCCCCGGAATTATAAATTTACATTAATTTTTAGAGTAGGTCTCCGATGCATTATCAAGTGCTTGAATCGCTTGCTCTGCAGGAATATTCGCAAGTATTGCCGCACATTTGTTGCAAAGTATCTTTCCCTTTCCTTTAAAAACCCCGCTGCTTCTCACATCATGACAAGGGTTCCGGAATATGGGAACATTACAGAATTCACATCTCTGATGCTGTTCATATTGGCCATGACCTTTTTGATTGCTTTGATCGTTCATAATCTTAAAACCCGATGGTTTCATTGATTCACATCCTTATAAGTTTGTTTATATTTTATCCCGAATTTCTTTTTTTAATATCATCCGGACTACCTGTTTGTGATTTTCCCAATATTCTTAATAATAATTGAAATGGTGCCGTCGGAGTTGTTTACAAATTCTATCTTTTCTCTGTTACCAGCATATTCCAAAGGAAAATCAATTTCAATACCGGTATCTGTTTTAATTTTATGGGTTTTAAATTTTTTCTCAATAAGCCTGTCAGGTATTATGATTTCTTTTTCGCTAAGTCCGGCTTTTTCCATCTCATCCACATATTCATGCCTTATACTTATATCTTTTTCAAATACCTGGTCGGCTATACGGTCAATCTGAATTGATGAAGTTTCATCAAAGCTATCTGTTACCGCCTTTTTCACCTTTATCGCCTTTTCAAAATCCTCATCGAAATATTTTTTATTAATGCTTCTGGTCACCTTGTCCAATATCTTCAGCTTTGCATTATCCGACAGCTGACAGCCGCATTGAAGATAATACTTTGCAAGGTAGAATTCTTTCTCTCCGTTAATGTCATATTGCTTTTCCAAAAGCTTTAATCCGAAATCCGAAAGATTAACAAGAGCACATTCCTCCGGTTTTTGGCCTTCCTGAGGCAAAAGGGTCCTGTGCCGTATTATGGTATTAACACTGCCTTCCTTTGAATTGTTGACCCAATGTGTAAAGCCGGCCTTATAATTCAGCTTGATGATACCCAGGTGCCTGGCTCCATTGATTTCAAGCAGGCAGCAAACCAGATCAGCCGATGGTATGTCAATATGCCTCTGCATCAAAGAAAACAGCTTGTTGGCAGCATCGGCAGTTATGGACAGAAAGTCCTCCTCATTGTCGTTCAAAAGCTTGCATAAACGCAGAATACTGCTGTCCTCATCTGAGAACACAGCATTTTTCAAATTTGGATCATCAAGCATCCTGTCAATAAGGTTTCCAAGATAGTCTGATAATTCCCCGGTTATTTCAAGCTCTCCCCGCGAAAGGACAGGCATGCCGGAATTAGTATCAAGTACATGCAGAACTGCTCTTTTTACATTAATTTCATTGTTCATACTATCATATACTTCCTTCCTGTGCTCAGGGCATAAATTTGTACCAGGCCAATCCACACCATCAGCACGTTACAATTTATCATATTGATTTCCACCTGTCAAACAGCAGTTTGCAAATAAATAGTTAAAAAATAGTTAAAATCGTAGTTTTAATGGAACTACTGTCGGTTAATCCCGGTCTATGGCATGTGGGCATGAAAAAATGTATTTTATTGTAAAGGGGTAGTCAAAAAATGAATAAGGTTGACAGAATGTTTATAGCTTTGTTTATTGTAGTCTTAGTTGCATTGGGCATTTTATTCTCTTTGGAAACCGGAAGTAATATTCTGATGAAAAACCATAATACAATTGAATTAGAGCCGGTAATCAATCAGGAGGCAGAGGTAGAAAATACGGCTGCATCACAACAGACTACCAATTTATCAGATACAGGTATTTATGAAGGGAATATGTTGTCAAGCATAAATGAAACCGCTTCAGTTGAATGCAAGGAACCTGTTTTCATTGAATACAAAGGCGCCATAAGACATATTTTCTTCCATCCCTTAATAATATATCCGGAAATTGCTTTTGACGGTGATTCACTTTCCGAGGGCTATAATGATTGGTTTGTAACTGTCAAGGAGTTTAAGAAAATTCTTGATTCGCTTTATGCAAAGGATTATATCCTTGTGGACATGTCAAAGCTCTACGAAATCACAGAGCAGGATGGAAAGAGCAAAATTGTAAAAAAGAAGCTGATGCTTCCTGAAGGTAAAAAGCCTTTGATTATTTCCGTTGACGATATTAATTATTATGACTATATGAAAGAAAACGGCAATGCACATAAGCTGGTTATTAATGCCGAAGGCAATGTGGCCGCTTATTCCATATCTCCGGATGGACAGGAAAATATAGAATGCGATAATGAAATAGTCCCAATTATAGACAAGTTTGTAAAACAGCATCCCGACTTTTCTCTGGAGAGTGCAAAGGGAATACTTGCCCTTACAGGATACGCAGGAATCCTGGGATATCATACTGAAGATGCCGATTCTTTAGAATACGGAAAAGAAAAGGAAGAAGCATCGAAAGTAGTAGAGCGATTGAAGGAAACCGGATGGTCATTTGCCTGTCATGGCTATGGTCACCTGCATTCAAAAAAAGTCTCTCTGGACAGGCTGAAAAAAGACACAGTCAAGTGGAAAGCGGAAGTTGAAGCAATAGTTGGTCCCACCGGTATCTATATCTACCCGTATGGAGAAGAGATACCTGTTCGTGATCCCAAGTTTCAGATGCTAATGTCCGAGGGGTTTAAAATTTTTTGTCCTGTTGGCAATACAGGTTTTCAAATAGTGACCGGCGAATATGTCCAGATGGACAGGATGAATATAGACGGGTTTGCATTCAACCACAGGAAAGAAAAGCTTTCAGACATGTTCGATGTAGACAATGTAGTAGACGATATAAGACCTTCTGCAAAATAATTCTTAATATAAACATCAGTATTATAATATAGTTTTGGTAATAAGATTATAGTTTTTATGGATATTATGGATTTTTTCAGGCAGATTGAGAATAGGAAAGGTCATTATCCCTATCTGCGCAGGCTCGCAAGATACAACGATATCACTCAGATCATGGAGGTAATAGCCGAATGCCACACAGGTTTACAACAGGCGATATCAAAAAAATAGCCTTGAGGCTCCGATTACAACAGATAGCAAAAACCTATTGGCAAGTGAATTCCACATCCAATACAGCAGTTTTCGAGCCCTCGGCATCATTATATACAACTCTGAGAGTACCTTGCAGCTTTCCATCCTGTTCAGCTAACGATAGCTCATATCGCTGTTTACTTCCATCATAATATATCAGTTCTTTTGATATGAACTCCACCTTGCCTTCCTCATAGCTGACACTTGCGGAAGCTTCCCCGAGAGCCGTGTCATAGAAATATACCTGGCCCAACAAGCCACCCTCGATAGTAAATCCGAACTTACCTATGCCCAGATTATCTTCATCCTCTTTAAAGGCTCTCATTAAAGAAGCCTCTTCTTCACCTTCCAATTCCAAAATATCGGTGACCTTGCCAAAGGAAGAAATCCATTTACCGTCAATTTTGCTGCCTCCGGATTTTGCAGCTTTTGTTTCACTGCTTCCGCCTGTGTTTCGTGCTGCCGCTTCCATTACAGCTCCAATTGTGAATTTGACAGTTGCATCGGGAGTCTCTCTGTCCTCTATATACATCTCCACTTTGTAATCGCCCTCCGGCCATGGTTTGTCATTTGTAAGGCTGCTGTATACAAAGATATCTGTTCCCTTATCGCCGCTGTCCACAATGAACTCGGTAATAGCAGTATTACCGGTTACATAGATCCATACAAATTTTACTTTGGTATTTGACGGAGCATTACGCAGCTCAGCTGCAGCTACAAGCTCGGAAGCATTGACAGAATATGTGCTGACAGTGTCCACAGGTTTCCCGCTGGAATCCATAGCAGTAGTCATATGCGCATTTTTAAGATTGGCTGTAGTAAAATTTAAACTATCCGTTGAAGTAGCGGTCAATACCACCAGCAGAATAAAACCGGTGATAATCCATAAAATCAGATTCAACAGGCACCCTCTTTTTGATAGCAAGCGCTGGAATATGAAAGCTAATACAAAAACAATGCCCGAGGCAATCCAGCCTGTCATAGTTGCTTTTCCTACTGCAAGCAGCAGCAGCATAACGATTCCCAGGATTATGAAGCCAATGAGGCCAAAGATACCACCCTTGCTGCTTTTTTTCTTCTGTCCGCTGGCATGGAATTGTCCCTGTACATTATTTCCGGTATAATAACTCTGTTGGTTCTGAGGTTGAGCTGTGTACATCTGCTGCGGGGGTTGATTATATGGTGGTTGGGGCTGCGGGTTATACACTGGCTGCGACGGTTGCACCGGCTGATTATACGCCTGTTGAGGAGGCTGAGGCTGTTGGTTGTATGCTTGCTGAGGAGGCTGATACACCTGCTGCGGCGGCTGTTGATTAGCTCCTCCGCTGTTTTGCTGCTGTACGCCGCTATACATTTGTACCGGTACATATCCGGCAGGCCATGCCGCCTTGTCTCGCTTCAATACGGTTTTAAATTTCCAGCCCTTCCGGACGGCAGTCTCTTTTGCAGCCTTTGTGATTGCGCCGAGATCCAGAGTATATTCATATGCTTTACCATCAACTCCATATTGAATACTCTTAACTTTTCGAAAAAGCGTCTTGCCGCTTTGAAAGGAAGATTGGCTGCCGCCTCCAAAAGAGAAGCCCTGCCCGACCTCCCTGGTCATTTCCCACATATGTACTGTGTTCGACGATTCATCAGCAAATATCATAGCTTCGTAAGTGATTTTCTTATTTCCGGAGCTCCAGCCCGCATCCAGAAATTCTGCTGCTATACTTATATCTGTTCCATTTCCCCACTGACTGGCAATTCCCATCTGGGTAAGCTTTGACGATATCTCATATAATATTTCCTGTTTTTGCATAAAAACACCCCTTTAAATGCATTTTATTTATTGTTAAGCATCAGCATATAGGTAAGCTCAGTGCGGTTATTGGTACCGGTTTTTTTATAAATATTCTTTATATGTGTCTTGATTGTGTTTTCAGATAAATTAAGGGCTTTTGCAAGCTGTGTATTTATTTTCCCCTGGATGAGCCCGTCAATTATTTCAGCTTCCCGGCTGGAAAATTTAAACTTATATTCGGCTGAAATGCGGTCTTCCTTGCAATACTCCATAATGATTATAAACTGCAGGCTCCTGTCTGTCTCTTCTTCTGATTTGACCAGGATGTCTACCCTCATGTCATTGTCTTTGGTTTTAAGGAGCGAAGAACGATGCATTGCATAGCCTTTTATCTTCACCGGTTCATCAGCAAGGATATCGGCACAGAGCTCCTTAATATGATACAGCAGGCTCGATCCGAAAACTGTAGAAATCTTCAGCATCTCAATCCCTGTGATATTTCCTCCGGTAAGGCTTAATTCACGGTCCAGCATACACATACCCTTTTTCGCACCGGGCTGGCTGCTATCCTCTGTATATTTTACAGCCACTACGGTGTGTATTATGTTAAAAACTGTTGATATATGAGGCTGCAACAGCCGCAAAACAAACATATCCTCATCATCAAAATCAGGCTTGTCCTTGCTTCTGTGAAGATATATCTCACCCAAAAACTGATCTTTATAAGTAATCCTCATACATACAATATGGAAATCCTCCTGGTTTTTGAGAAAATCCTTGCGAGGTTCATTTGCTACCTGGATGATTCCTTTTCTGAGATCTATGCTTTTGTATACATACGCTTCTTTTCCTGCATTGTTTTCCTCCGCATCGGCAAGGTACTTTTCTCTTTGCGTAAAGCTCTGCTTCTTGTAATAGTCCTCAATGGATCCGCCTGTATAAGGTTTGAAAAAGCTGCAATCCTTGCTGATAGCGCAAAAGAACATACCGCTGTCATATATCACCAACTCATGCAGCTTAAAAATTGCCAGCTTTAAAAAATCAGTGAACGAAAAGCATTCATATGACTTGTTGATCAACGTATTCAGCCTTAATTGTTTTTGATTATTCATACTGTTCCCCTTCATTACTTTCATTTATTTTAGTATAATAAATATGGCAGCGGGTCGAATATCACCTGAACGGGTGAATATAACTCCCTTTTAGTAAATATATCATAAGTCGAAAGGTATAGTACAATGGTTGAGTGCACTGCAATTATATTGTCCGGGTCAGGCTGCTACCTGTTGAAAGGCCGGAACGGTTTCATACTCATCGATTGCGGAAGCCGTAATGATATGGATCGATTAATGAAAAAATTAAAACAAAATGGAATAAAGCCGGAAGATATTCATTATCTGTTTTTAACCCACCATCATAGCGATCATTGCGGACTTCTTAATTTATTGACTGTTATCAATCCCCGGATAAAAATAATAATGAGCGGAAAATGCTCCGAATATCTACAGTCAGGCAAACACTTCAGCCATATGGATGAAAGATATGCAAGCCAGGCATTGAGAATAATTGCAGGAACTTACTTAAAACTTGCTAAAAACAATTCGACTGGCTTTACTCCATATATCCCGCAGGAAGCAGATATAATAATTAACGAGGATAGTGAAAGCATACTGCCGAAACTAGGTATCCAGGGCAGTATTCTAATGACGCCTGGCCATACTGAAGACAGTATCTCCCTTGTAACCGGAGGCTCTGCCTTCGTAGGTGATGCTGCCAGAAATCTGCTTAATTTTACAGGGGCGCCCTATGAGCCTATCCTTTTATATGACCGGGAAGCATGCAGAAAAAGCTGGCGGAAGCTATTGTCAACAGGAGCAGAAACCATATATCCTGGCCATGGAAGGCCTTTTGAGGCAAAAAGACTACCCTTGGAAAAATAGAGGTCAGCCTTCAATTATTACCTAAACCTATAAGGAATAATTCAAGCCTGGATAAAACACAAGGGGACGGTTCTTCTGTGTTCCAATAGAACACAGAAGAACCGTCCCCTTGTGTTTGGAACTTATTTTTACATATGAAGTCTAAAAAAATGATGTACTATTGACCAAGAGGTGTGACAATTGATGTTACCATTAGCCGGCTTAATAAAAAAATACGGTTTTGCAAATTTGATCCTTTACACTGCTGCAATTGCTTTTGCTGTAATAGTTAAAATCTATTACAGGCAAGTGGAAAGCTTCCCGGGTGATCCTGCAATTATGCTCTTTTTAAAGCCTTTATCAACCATCGTCGGTTTGTTTTTCGGAATACCCTTCGAATTTGATGCTTCAAAAGGGTTTTTCAACAAAGACATCAATGTTGTAATCGGTACCAGCTGTGCCGGAATCAATTTTTTTGTCATAGTATTCTGCATGCTTACTTTTACATTCATCAAATTATTTAGGAGCATCCGGCAAAAAGCTTCTGCATTTGCTGCTTTTATTACAATAGCCTATGCAGTATCAATACTGGCAAATACCTCAAGGATAATAGCAATCATCTCCATCCTTGACATGAACCTCCTCCCTGCTAGCCTGGAAATCGGACTAATGCACCAGCTGACAGGAATATTGTTTTATCTGGTCTACCTGATTTGCGGTTTTTATATAGCGAAAATAATTCTGACGAAAGCGGGGTTCTCCTATGAAGCTTCTTCTTAAACCATATTGGCTATTCCTCTGCATTACATTTCCCCAGCTTATTCTTTTCTTCATTTTTTACAGGATATATGACACCATAGGCTCCCAATTGACGCCTGAAAACGTAAATGCCTGGGTACTATTCGGAGCCGCGCTGGGGATTCTGTGTCTTGGAGCAACCTTCTACGGCACTTTTGCCCTGATAAAAAAGAAAGCTATGAGTTCTGTGGCCGGATTCCCGCTGCTTGCCGGTTATATCGCTTTTCTTTATGTATTCCTGTGGCAGTCACGGGAGGTAATCCCGTGGAGCATTCCTGATTGGATGCTTTTTGGCATACAGCCTGAGATATATATGGCCACCTTCCTCATGCCTGCTCTTTCATATGGATTAATTCTTCTGGTATTCCGATACACGTCGGGAAAAAACGGATATACTGCGTGGAAGGATCTGGTGGGTGCTGTTGCCATTCCAACAGTCTGGTATCTTACTATTATAGTATTGGTACCTTTCATCAACCAAATCATAAAAATGGATATAGATACTGAGTTTCTGACCCACTCAGCAGCTATCCTGTTTGTAACAAGCTCCGTTTTGTTCCTGTTTTTTCTTATCCGTCTGATTTACATGCTTTTAATAAAGAGGCCCAAAATATGGCATATACTTAGAATCCCCATCGTCACTGCTTTGCCCCTTCTAGGGCTGCTTTTGAATAATGGCGGTCTGGGAGGTCTGTCTCCCGGGTACAGCTTTGGTGATTTTTCGCATCCGGTTTTTTATATACTGGCGGTTTTGACAGGCGGACTTTTACTATTGCCGCCATTTAAAAACAAGACTGTCCGCCTGGCTATTTTCTTCGGAAAATGCCTTACCTTCGCATATACCTGCTATTTCTTCATCGTATTTCTCCCATATCTTCCGCTGTCAATAGCTGCATGCATTGCAGCCGGTCTGGGCTTCCTTATGCTGACGCCGTTAATTCTCATGTTTATTCATGTACGCTCTCTTTGGGACGATATTTTATTATTAAGGGGAGGATTTAAAAAATACCAGCTCGCATTGGTATTTATCTTAGGAATTGCAGTGCTTCCGGCTTCTGTAGCAATTTCGTTCAACAATGACAGGCTTGACCTCAATGGCGCTCTTCAATATGTATATGAGCCCGATTATACTAAATCATCAGAGACAACAATAAATACAAGCGCCTTGAAAAGAACTCTGGAAAACATAAAGATCAACAGGGATACCAACAACGGCAGATTGGGAAGCATCATATCCGACAAGCAAACGCCATATCTGACCTCCTTTTACAGATGGATGGTTCTTGACAACCTCACCCTTTCGGATAAAAAGATACGTGAACTGGAAAATATCTTTTTGGGACAGGGGGGACAGGGGGGCAGGTTCACTGTCCCGGCGCAGAATATATCCGAGGGAGAAACAGCCCCTAGGGATGTCAAAATAAAAACCATTAAGACCGAAACCATACTTTCTGAAGATGGAAAAACAAATAAAAGCTGGATACATTTCGAAATAGAGAACTCCCAAGCCTTCCAACTGGAGTATGCTACAAACATCACATTGCCCTCGGGCTGCTGGATAAGCAATTACTATCTGGACATTGAAGGGGTAAGAAAGCATGGAATCCTGGCAGATAAACGTGCAGCTGTCTGGGTCTATAATCAGATTGTTACATGGAGGCGGGATCCGGGTATCCTGTATTATCTGGAAGATGGCAGTATAGCCTTCAAGGTATTTCCCTTCGGAGGAAATGAAGTAAGGAAGACAGGTATTGAGGTGGTCCACAATGGAGATGTTACCCTCCACATTGATGGAAACGAGATAGTGCTCCACGGCCAAAGCAGCCCGACCGGCAGCAGCGCAGCTGTAATCAGTTCCGACGGAAAATCCGCATTTGTACCGGCAGATGTGAAAAACAAGCTGTCCAAAGTAAACAGGAAGCCTCACTATTTCTTTATTTTGGATTTCTCAGGAAGAGAGGCGGGCGGAACTGCCGATTTGATCAAAAAGACGGCGGACTTTATGGAGCAGCGGGGAATCAAGCCTGATGAAGCAACTATTACAGCAGCAAATGCCGAGGTCAGGCAGATTGCAGCAAATCCCGGCTGGGAAAACGAAATCAATGACTCCCCTGCCCTCGGCGGCTTTTTCCTGGACAGAGCAGTAAGGAAGGCGCTATTGACGAATGAGACCTCCGGATTACAAAAGAGGCCCATTATTATAGCAGTTTCTCATAATATTGACAAAGCAGTTATGCTTGATGATTTTAGCGGTTTTAAAAAGGCATTTCCTGGTGACGCAGCATATTATAAACTGCAAAAAGACGGGATGCTGTACGAATGCACGGTGCTGCAGGGTACAAAAGAAGGTTCGGAGGCAGCAATAGATGTGATCCCTCAAAAAGCGGTACTTGCATGGCCTGACGAGAAGAGCCCCAAAGCATTCCTTCCCGATAACGGACAGGGTTCTTTGGTTTTGCTGGATTCGGTACAAAATTATGACATTAGTATGCCCGACAGTGCCACATGGGATAACGGGCTGATGCTGGCCGCAATGAACCTGTCTATGGACTTGAACCCATCCGGGCATTACCGCAAATCAATGTCAATCCTGAAGAACAGCTTCAAATCAGGGATTATGATGCCTCAAACCTCATATATCGTAGTCGAAAATGAAGCTCAGGAAAAAGCCCTTCTGGAAAAACAGCGTCAGCTCCTTGCATCTCAAAAGAGCCTGGATGCCGGCAGCGCCGAAGCACGCATGTCCGAGCCGTCTACTATATACATCCTGCTGGCGGCGGCAGCATTTTATCTGCTGAAACGGAGGAAGCAAAAATTGAGATTGAATTGTAAATTGCTGTAAGCATATTCTCGAAATATTCTGACTCCTGTTTTATAAAAGCAAGGGCTAAAAATAATCCTTTTGCACCAATGGTTTTGCTTCTTTAAATCCACACAAATCATTAACCTCATTCTTCATACTTGATACCCCGGTTCATTCATATAATGCCGATATGTCTCCCCCGCCAGTATGTAGCAAGCCACGTGGGAGTAACTTCACTGCTGAGGATATCATACATATGCCTGAGGTCGGGAAGCAGTTGCTCTCCGTCAAAGTCGAACAACCACCTTACCCTGGTTTCGTCTACTGCGTTCATTATATTCAATGCCAATGACTTTGCCTCGGATTTTTTGCCGGAATAGATGTATGCAAGCTCCGCTGTCTGCATAAACCTTGCCAGAGGCTCACCCCACCTTATCCCGGACAGGTACCCCATAAATTTTTCAGCATAGGGCCACTTTTCCTTCGGAAGCAGCGGTGTCAATGGTAGGCTCCTCCATTCATCCGTTCTTACATTAATCGCATACCAGTAATATGGGGCATAGTCATCAGATACGCCGTATTCCCAGATATCCATCCATTTGCAGGTTATAGCCGGCATGTATTCCGCTATGAAGTCCGGCTCTATTCTGTATATAATATCAGCGGCTATTGTTACAAACTGGCAGAGGAAATTGGCTTCCCAAAACAGAAATTCCTCTTCTCCCAGATAATCTGCATATAAATCGCTGTATCCGCCTTTTACCGTTTTTTCACCAGTCTTGGCGCTATCCAAAATGCTTATATACTTATGCTTTATTTCATCAAGATTTGTTTCGATATGCCATTTTCCTGTCTTAAACAGCTTTTGCGCTTCATTATGATAGGTCTGATTATTAGTATAGTGCCAGGCAGTCATATTAAGCATTACAAGGATGGCATTATAGCTATATACATCTTCCTTCATATCCCAATGATTGCTGCAATATGTCAAAACATAGTCTGCTTTGCGCCAGTAATCCGCAAATGCAACAGACATTTCCACTATCTTTGCCTTTGTCCCATCATCTGCAAGAGGGTAAAATTCAAACATTCCCCACGAAGCATGAAGGTATTGGTCACCGCTGGTTTGGTTGGATATTTTAAACCCATAGGGTTTGCACATAAATCCCGGGTTTCCGTCATCTGCACTTAGCTTGAATATTTTCCACAGCGAATTGAACGCTTTATATGCCTCCTCAAGCGCCTTATCGGAGCCTGTAACACTGTAGCGGTAGCATTGAGCTGCAAGGTAAAGCCCTGATGTCGTAATACTGTTTTCATTGGTATAATACGCCGCAGCGCTTTCAGGCACCCTTGGACCCCAATGAGAAAATTCGGGTGCAACGCATCCGTCAAAATCTTCCGGACATAACGGTCGTATCTCCTTACCGTCAATTTTCTGCATGCAGTAAACAATACCGCTGGGAGAAAATAAAACTTTCTCGTAAAAATCCTGCATAAAGTCCGCTTTTTGGTGAATATCCATATTATTAATGCTTGCAAGCTCTACTTTCATGTTCGTATCCTCCTAATTCCAAGCTGGTTCGCTCTCTGAATACTGTTATTCCATCTTCTGATATATATTTCTGAAATACCTTTGCAAATCTTCCCGAACGCTTTCAGGTATAGGCGATCTATAATCACACACCATTTTCTCAACCTCAATATGTGCCTTTTCCAGCATGGACGGAGCATCTTCATAACCACCTGAAAAATCAAACATGGCATTTTCGAAGAACTCACCGCTCCGGAGCAAATCAAGGGTAAGGTCGTCTGTAAGGAAATTCCCGCCGTGTCCTGCATTTAATACGCCTTCTATTCCCCTCTCCAGATTGGAGGTAGAGATACCCTTCCCCATAAACCGGGCAGCATCCAGCCACGCCGACTGTATCAGCATCATCTCGGCAGACATTCCGTTGGCATTATGGCAGGAGCCAATCCCGTTCAGGAAATCTGATCCTGTGTTTTGAGCTGCCAGCATGAAGAGCATCCCCTCCGCTCCATTCTGTTGATCGTACCGGTAGGTCATGGTGCCTCCGCATTCAGCCGCAACAGGAATGCCATAGGATTTTGCCAGCTCGGTTGCAGCAGCCTTCCACAGGACCTTGTCAACGGTATAATACATGTCATGCCCTGTTCTCATATTGCTCCTGGAGGGTCCGAAGAGGTAGAGAAATGGATTTCCGGGGCTCAATATCTGAGTAAGTGCTGCCACGAAAATGTTTTCCGCATTACCCAATAGCAGTGTTGTGTCCTTACTGTAGGGTGAGGTTGTTCCCGCCATGGGACAGATGGTTGGTATTACGGGAAAGTTATTGGCTGTGGCGCCCAACAGCAGCTCAACATTGATATCTGTCAGCGTCAGAGGCGATACTATGGCAACTGCTACTGTCATCAGCCTGCTTCTGGACAGTTCTGTCCCCCCCGCCAGGATACTTCCCAGTTCACGCCACTGTTGAAAGCCCTCCAAAGAACCGGCATATACGAAATAGTGCTTTGTATGGTTCAATAGATGAATTTCAAGCGCACGCAGGCTGGATGTGGCATCACCATATTCCACCACAGGAAAATCCATCCGGCTGATTGCAGATACATGATCAAGCTTCTGTGCAATAATGGTATGCTTTCTTACATCCTCAAGGCATGGCCTTCTGGGCGTCTGTGTATCATAATCAATGATCCACGGGTCCGTCACAATTGCAAGAGAATGCTGCTTTCCGCCTCCGACCTGATACTCCTTGCCATCGACGGTACGTATACTGTAGCTTGACGGTACCTGGGATAGCAATTCCCTTAAAAGCGCAGCGGGCAGCCTGATGACTCCGGCTGCATCATCTACTTTTGCTCCCGCTTTTGCAACCAACTTAAGAATTCCTTCGTGTGGGACATGAAACCCCACGTTTTCCAGTAAATGTTCAGTAGATCTTTTTAATTCTTCAATCTGTGTCTCGCTTAATACTCTTATTTTCATATAGTTCACCAACCTTCTGCAATATTAATTCAGTCTTCTGAATCCTGCATGGGCTACCGGCCCCTTCAATAATTCACTTACTTTATCCTGTTTGAGGGCAAGCGAAATAAATTGTACGAAGCTCTTCGCTCTTTTCATTATCAAATTTGAAGTGCGCAAGACATGGATATCCGTTGCCCATTTCTTTTGCAAAAAAAGCCATTGTTCAGGAGCAAACATTTCAGGACGTTTGCTCAATAATTGTGTACCTCCTGGAATTATTTCCTTAGACTTTTTATAGAGTTCCTGTGTTAGATTTCTTTCTTCTTCGAACTCTGACATATTGATTCCACCCTGTACCATGGTGATTCACTATCAACTTCCTGTCAAACATCAGGTATTTTCTGACCATGCTTACTCCAATGCCTCCTTAAACGCTAGGATAAAGGGTATGGACACCCTTTGTTCATATTGTATCTTTCGAATAAACCCTACATTAATAAGGGTGTCCATTCCCATAAACAAAAGGTTATTTTTATAGTTATCATTATATTTTCAAAATCGTAATGCTTTTTATTTATCCAAAGTAATTAAGTCAAAGTAACAGGTTCCCATGTTTGTCATTGGACTGTAGCACATTAGTGTCACCGATGCTGTAGCTTCAGGAGCAATACCTGACGCCTCTACTTTAATCCACGAGTCTTTTGAACTAAGGACTGTATGGTTTTCTGCCAACCTTGTACCGCTGCCGTCCCAGAATTCGATATAAAAGCTTGCGAACCCTGAAGATACGTAACAATATGCATTTCCAACATAAAAGCTTCCCGGGACGGCTGCAATATTCGCGCTTCTCACAGCAACTCCTTTCATATCGTCCGTATCTGTAATCTTAAGGCTTTTTAAGCCTCCATAACTCATATCCATAGATACTTCAGCATCGCCATAATAATCGGTTCCTGTAAGTATTGCCCAATATAAAGGCTTGTCGTTTCCGTCGGCAGATTCAAAACTATTATTTGGAATCGTGTCGTCCAAAGTGACACGATCAAAGTAACAGGTTCCTGTATTGGCCATTGTACTATAGCACATTAATGTCACTGATACTGTACCTGCCGGGGCAAAACCTGACGCCTCTACTTTTGTCCATGAGCCTGTCGTACTGAGTACTGTATGGTTTTCTGCCAACCTTGTACCGCTGCTGTCCCAGAATTCGATATAAAAGCTTGCGGACCCTGAAGATACGTAACAATATGCATTTCCATCATAAAATCTTCCCGGGGCGGCTGCAATACTTGTGCTTCTCATACCAACTGCTTTCATATTGTCCGTATCGGTAATCTTAAGGCTTTTTAAGCCCTCAAAACTCCTATCCATAGTTACTTCAGCATCGTCATAATAATCGGCTCTATTCTGTATATAATATCAGCGGTACAAGGCTGGCAGAAAACCATACAGTACTCAGTACGACAGGCTCGTGGACAAAAGTAGA
>Ga0366800_1055_pt1 | contig 16225 bp, 10 predicted proteins | sample BONcelN113001E14_FD_207034 | JGI IMG/M metagenome (GOLD analysis project Ga0366800, IMG submission 207034) | Enriched cells from coal bed in the Powder River Basin, Montana, United States - BONCAT cells N11 rep3 HSBNCT.N11.300.1.E14 ...
CTAAAAGTATAATCTAGTTGACAATAATTTTTAGGAGATACATATGAGTCTGAATTGTGAAATATTACCGGAAATTAATAAATATTATAGTAAAGAGAAGTCTTTGTGGAAGGATATAAAACGTTACAAATTCATATATTTTCTAGTCGCACCGGCTGTTATTATTACTTTTGTATTTGCATATATCCCGATGCTTGGGCTTATAATGGCATTTGAAAAATTTGATATCTTTAAAGGTTTCTTTGGAAGTCCATTTGTGGGGTTTGATAATTTCAAGATGCTTTTTGATTCGCCTCAGTTGGCTAATGCTGTGTTCAATACACTGTTATATGGCGCAGTGATATTGTTCGGTTGTTTCCCCTTCCCAATATTGCTTGCATTGCTTTTCAATGAACTCAAAGATAACTTTTTAAAAAGGTTCACTCAGACAATAAGCTACCTTCCATATTTTCTCTCCTGGATTTCGGTTGTCGCATTATTATTGAATTTCTTTTCTTTGGATGGTACATTCAATGATATACGAAAACTTATTTTAGGATCTGAAATTGAAGGCTTTAATCCATTAATGGATGCTGATTATTTCCTGCCGCTGCTCTTTATCAGCCATTTATGGAAGAATATCGGTTGGGCATCAGTAATATTTTTAGCTGCAATATCAGGAATAGATTCACAGCTGTATGAAGCTTCTACAATGGATGGATGTACACGGTTTCAGCAGATAATATATATTACTTTGCCTGGAATAATGCCTACGGCATTGATTATTCTAATACTTTCATCAGGTATGCTTGTAACCTCAAATTTTGAGCAGGTATTCGGACTGCAAAACCTTTATACCCTTGAGAGGACAGATATTATAGGAACAATTGTATATAGGAAAGGAATCCTATCTGGTGAGTATTCAATGGCAACAGCATTCGGATTGGCCCAGGGGTTATGTTCGTTCATTATTGTACTTGTTTCCAATAAAATTACATCAAAATTCAGTGGACAATCAATACTATAAAGGAGCAGTTATGAAAAAGTCAAACGGTGAAAAGATATTTAACTTTATAAATATAGTTTTTATGTTCTTGCTTTGTCTGGTAATGGTATATCCTTATATAAATTCACTTGCAGTTTCATTCAATGACAGCAAGGACACAATGCTGGGAGGAATAACATTTTATCCTAGAATATTTTCAGCTGACAGTTATAAGGTAGTATTGAAAGATCCCATAGTTATACGTGCGTTCCTCATTTCAATATCACGTTCAATAGCTGGAACGCTCATTGCCTTGATAGTGACCTCGGGTGCGGCATATGCCATTACAAAGAAACGTTTGCCTGGCAGGAAAATGATTCTCATGTTTTTGACTATACCCATGTTCATAAGTGGTGGGCTGATTCCCATGTTTATCCTTTTTCGTTATATCCATTTTTTAAATAATTTTTTAGTGTATATTATTCCTGGTGCATTCTCTATTTATAATATGCATGTTATCCGTACATACTTCAATACTATTCCATCAAGCTTGGAGGAGTCTGCGCTAATTGATGGTGCCAATGAGACAATAATCTTTTTCAAGGTAATGCTGCCATTGTCCAAACCTGTTCTTGCTACAGTGACATTATGGGTTATTGTAGGTAATTGGAATGATTGGCTGACTACTCTATATTTTATACAGAATCAAAATTTATATCCGCTTCAATATGTATTGATGAAGCTAATACGTGAAAGCGAAATGCTACAGAAGATGATTGCTGAATCTGTAATGAAGGGGTTGTCAATATCAAGAACTCCTAGTGTTACGCCTCAAAGCATTCAGGCTGCGACTCTAATTGTAGCAACCCTTCCGGTAGTAATATCTTATCCTTTTCTTCAAAAGTATTTTGTAAAAGGGGTAATGATAGGTTCTGTAAAAGAATAATACGGATAATCTTCCTGCAGGGATTATTATAATAAATTAAGGTAAAGGGAGGCAGAATTATGGTAAACAAAACTTTTAAAGTCACAGTAGTATTGCTTGTGGTTGTAATACTTGCCAGTATTATGGGAGCATGCGGTTCAACCCAACAAACAAGCGAAACCTCAACCTCAACAGTAGCAGTATCAAGTGCAGTTACTTCGACATCGGCGGAGGAAATCCAGCTTAAGGATCTTAAACTTTCACTTTGGATTCCTTATGCGCAGGATAATCCATTTCCCGAGGTGGGTGGAGAAAGTCTGGTAACAGACTGGTTAAAGGAAAAGACAAGGATTACAATTGATGCAATGGGAAATGGCGGACAGGAATGGTCGCCCAAGTTGACACAAATGATTGCAGGAGACACTCTTCCCAACCTTCTGAATAGTTGTGGAAATCATGCAGTCGTTTCAAAATTGGTAGAAGGGGATCAGATATACGAAATAACCCAGGAAATGCTTCAAAAGTATTGTCCAAATATAACAAAACGTATACCCCAATGGGCGTGGGATATGGTAAAGGTCAACGGTAAAATATACAGCGTGCCATTCAATCTTTCACTTACTTCTACAACAATTGATACAATTGTACCCAAACCTGAGCAGACTGAATATGTTGAAAACAGTATGGCGCATTTTAATGATCTCTTTAACATCTGGGCGCCTCTTTATATCAGAGATGATATACTAAAAAAGTTGTTACCCACAGCTAAATCCTTAAAGGAATTGGAACAGATGGTTAAGGATAATGGAAGTATCAAAGTGGATGATCTTGTCATACCCGAAATAGATTCAACAGATAAATTCATCAAGCTAATGTATGATATAAAAGCTCTTAATCTAAAAGAGAACAACAAGACTGTATATGCAACCGGCTACCCGGGAAGCGACAACTGGTACGCAATGAGTTCGTTGGGTTCACAGATGTATGGTTATAACAACTATTTCTATACTACTTTCTGGGATCAGATATCAAAATCTATAAAGATGGGATATAGAGAGCCGGTTTTCAAAGAAGCTGCAAAAACACAAAACAAAATGCTTCGTGACAAGGTTATTGATCCTGAATCACTGGTACAGAACCAGCAACAGTTTAGTGAAAAGATATATAACGGCAGATATGCAATCTATGGAATGGGTGATGCTGCTCAAACAGTAAATGCATCACTTGAAAAAGAAAACAAGGATTATAGATACGTTCCTTTCATTACAAATATTCCCAATAAACCTGAGTATCCTTTATATACTGAACCCCCAGCGATGCCTTATGAAGCATCTGTTTTCAAGACAGTAAAGGAAGAAGACCTTCCCCAGGTATTGAAATATATTGATGCTTGTTTGAGTGAGGAGTTTGAAGATGTATATTACTGGGGGCCAAAGGATGCAGGCCTTTATACTGAAAATGCAGATGGATCAAGGACATTTAATGATACCAAATTCCAGGAGACAATCATTGAAGGCAAAGCTACTCTGAAACCTGAAGAGCGAAAAGGTATCTTCTACTTCACTGCAAGATATTTTATGATGAATTGTTATAGTAAATATTATTATTCATTTCTTAATAAAGTAAAGAGTAAGGATATATTTGGTGCAAAAATGTTCAGCTTGGACAGTCCACATTCAAAAACAAGTATGACTCCTGAGGGGATGACTTGGGCTGCAAACTACTCCAATCTAGATCTTGTTAAAAACTTTTGGACTCAGCGTGATGTTTGGGATACACCATTTAAGACTGCATTAACCACAAAATCGGATGAAGAATTTGATAAAAAGTGGGATAGTGCAATAGAGAATATGAATAAGGTTTGCGATATGGACAAAATGCTTGAACAAATGACTGAAATTGCAAGAGAACGTGCGAAAAGCCTTGGGATAGAATAAGTAAAAAATGTTTGCCCTCTAATACATGAAATGGTACGGTTCCATTCAGTTGTCATGCGTTAGAGGGCTTACTAAATTGAATAGGAGGAGAGATTGTATGTATAAAAAAATATTATTTAGTTTGTTAATTGCTGCTCTTTTATTAACCTCATTGCCATTGTATGATGGGAAAATTGTAGTAGCATCTACTATTCAATCGACATTTTATGTGTCGACAACAGGTAGTGACAATAATCCAGGCACCTTCAGTCAACCATTTCTTAGGGTATCAAAGGCAAGAGATGCGGTACGCTTGATAAATGGCAATATGACAGGTGATATAATTATCTATCTCAGGGGAGGAACATACAGCTTATCGGAAACAATAGAATTAGGTGATGAGGATTCAGGTACCAATGGGTATGATATAATTTACAGGAATTATCCTGATGAAGTACCTGTTTTGAGCGGTGGTCAAAGCATCACCGGTTGGACATTGCATGATGTAAATCTAAACATATGGGAGGCAAGTGTTGGTCAGCTTGACACAAGGCAGATATATGTAAATGGAACACGTGCTACAAGAGCCAGGTCGGAGGGTGAACTTCCGGGAGCTCAGAAGACATCTACGGGTTATACTACTACGAATTCAAACATGCAGAATTGGGGAAACAAGAGTGATATAGAATTTGTTGATACAGCTGATTGGAAGGAGTTCCGGTGCGGAGTTGAAAGTATAGTCGGAAATACAATAATCTTGAAAACCCCTTGCTGGACAAATACGCAGTGGGGAAACTGGATAATGAATGTCCCCGATTTTATAGAGAATGCCTATGAGCTTTTAGATCAGCCCGGTGAATGGTATCTTGATAAAACCGCTGATACCATATATTATAAGCCCAGAAGCGGGGAGGACATGTCACAGGCTTCTGTTGTGGCGGGAAGACTTGAAAAAATCATAGATGGGACAGGAACTGAAGAGAGCTTTATCCATAATATAAAATTTCAAGGTATTACATTTTCATATACAACATGGTTAAAGCCAAATACAGATGTAGGCTATGCATGTGCGCAGGCAGGTTTTTGTATTGCTTCCGATGCAACAAATAAAACCTTTTTGGATAACTGGCTTTGGGAAAGAACCCCGGGTGCAGTTATGTTTGCTTATGCAGAAAAGATACGGTTTGAAAGGAACCGGTTTATACATTTGGGTGCTGTAGGTCTGGATTTCACATTTGCATGTACGGGGAATACAATATCCGGCAATGAGTTCACTGATATTTCAAGTTCAGGAATACAAATGGGCGGTGTTACATGGGACGATGTTTATCCACCGGATGACAGCCTTATCACAAAGGATAATAACATTACCAACAATTATATCCATAATATCGGTGTAGAATACAGGGATGCAGTTGGTATATGGCTCGGGTATACAGACAATTCGCTTGTTTCCCATAATGAAATCTGCGATCTGCCATATACAGGGATTTCTGTAGGCTGGGGCTGGGCTTTCGAAAATACACCCTGCAAAAGGAACAAGGTTCTTTATAACCATATATATAATGTCATGAACTACATGAGAGACGGAGGCTGTATTTACACGATTGGCGTACAACCGGAAACAATCATCGAAGGGAATGTATGCCATGACCTTAATGAAGACTTTGCTGCCATATATATTGATGATGCCAGTAGCCACATAACTGTAAGAAATAATGTCTTGTATAACAATCCACGGAGCTTTTATCTGAAAGGAATCAATCATGATGTGGAATTTAATTATATAAGCTGTTTTGATGGTAATACTGATTTCTTTACTCAAACCTATAGTGTTGTGGGAAATAATATTCCTATTGAAAGTGGGAATGTTCCGGGTGAAATACTTGATCAGGCAGGATTGGAGCTTCAATACATGGATCTGCTTTCCACCCCAAGCGTAAACATAGCGTTAGGTAAAGTTGTGACGGCATATTATAATGATGGAAGCATTGCAACGATGCATACAGGACGAGAGGCGGAAAAAGCAAATGACGGGAAATTTTCAACATGGGCGCAGGCCGATGGACAACATGCCTGGATTTTAGAGGTTGACCTTGGCGATGTTTATAATGTAGAGAGGGTAAAAACCATTTCTGAACTTACAAATACACTTTGGGCTACAGAATATGAAATTCAGGCATCTACTACAGGTACTAACTTTACGGTAGTAAAAACAGTTACCGGGTGCATGGCAGGGATTAGTGATCAGACATTTAATCAGGTTCAAGTAAGATATATCAGGATAAGAGCAATAAAACCGGACGGTTATGGTCAAACGGGAGGCCAGATGGCTATTGCCGAATTTGAGATATATGGCTTGAAAACACAGGCGGCATCATCATTGGTTGTTTCTCAACCACAGAACAATATTGCGTTGAACAAGCCTGCAACAGCTTATTATGCGGATGGAAGTCCTGCAACAATGCATACCGGATACGAAGCGGATAAGGCGGTAGATGGTAGTTATGATTCAAGAGCCCATGCGGATCTTCAAATCAAATGGACTTTACAGGTGGATCTTGGTGACATATACAATGTCGAGACTGTGAACACTGCATTTGAGCAGGGATATGCAGGTTTTTATGCAACGGATTTTGAAATTCAAGCATCCACAGACGGCTCCAGCTTTACAACAGTCCGGACTATTACAGGATTCACAGGAGGAACCAGCAGAGAAACCTTTGATCCAGTTCCTGCAAGATATATTAGGATAAAAGCAATTAAACCTGATGATTATGGCCAGCCTGGGAATCAGATGGCAATTACCGAGCTGGAAGTATATGAGAATTCATACCCGTCATATGCGAAACAGGCGTCTGCATTATGGCTCGATGGTTCTCCTGCCGCACTGCATGGCGGAATATTACCAGCAGTGATGGTTGACGGAATTACTGAAGGTCATGTTTATGCACAGGCAAACGGACAGTACAGATGGATGCTCGAGGTTGATATGGGAGCGGTTTTTTGGGTTAATACCATTGATGTTGTGTTCTGTGACTGGCTATGGGCCTCCCAATATGAAATACAGTTTTCGACCACAGGCGGTCAGGGCAGCTTTACAACCGTGGCGACGCCAACGGTAACAGAGTACAGTAACAGAACCGTTAAAGGAGATATGATTTCCCATGTTGACATACAATCTCAGGAGGCCAGATTTGTCAGAATAGTTGCAGTCACGCCCGATGGCCCTGATCAACCCGGCGGGCAAATGGCGATAGAAGAGCTTGTAGTTACCAAAACTACGGATTCTGCGATCGAGCTTTCTCAAAAGACAAATAACCTAGCCGGCATTGATAAATATTATTACCGGTCCATATCAAGCAACAGCTTTACCTTCCAGGCAGGTGATATCATCTCCTATGATGTGAAGCTCCTGACAGATAGTCCTTCCATCGGAGGGTTAGATATTGAAAATACGGATGCTACAAGATTCAAGGATACGAGCTGGGTTGATCAGAATGGAGTTTCCGGTAATCCCGGAGAGGACTTGACGGAATATGCGTATAAAAAATGGTACCGCAGGTATCTGACCGTCCCTGCATCCATGGCAGGAAAGACGGCCTCCTATTGGATGCTGGGTTTTGAAAATGACTCATCTTCCCAAATACTGCAAGCAAAGTATGATAATATTGTAGTGATAAGAAGCGGTACCATCGTACAGGTAATTTATAAAAATGATGTACCGACTACGGATTCATTAAGATATGTAAATGGCTTCAGTACAAATTCAGGAGCATCTGTTGTTTTGCATAATTAAATAAAGGTATTTTAGATGTGAAATAGTATTGTCAATTGTAATGAATTTGTTGCCAATGGAGGGAATCACTTTTGTTCCCTCCTGGTAGCTTATACTAAATTTCAATTTTTACAGGAGTCTTGTATATGAATATAAGCAACTCAAAATACAATATAGTTATTAATGACAAGGACGGCACATTGGAAGAGTATTCGAATATACGGAGAGATTATATTCGAAATGGATTTGAAAAAAAGCCTTTATTCACTATTCGTTTCAGAGAATTGGCAGGTAAAATAACTGATATTTCTGCTTGTGATGAATGTGCGTTTACATTGAATAAAAATATTACGTCTGAGGGGATACAGGTTGAGTTATCTTATGAACAGCTAGCTGGTTTGCCAATTAATATTCTGGTTTCAATTGGTTGCCCTTTTGAATCATGTTTCAGCTATTGGAATTTATCGGTAGAGCATGATACCGAATTATATATAGAATGGATTGACTTTCCGCATGTTGTTGTACCAAATGACCTTATAGGTGCAGGTGGTGACTCGAGACTGGTTTGGCCGGTTTTTGAAGGAGTGCTCATAGAAAATGCTGATGTAAGAAATAATACATGGCTCAAATATGAGCCTATCAGTTATCCAAGCAAAGGCTGCCAGGGTTATTATCCAGCAGCCTGCCATACACAGTTCATGGCTTATTATGGCAGCCTGGGTGGATTATATATGGGCGCCCATGATGAGCAATGTAATGTTAAAACATTGGAATATTACAATTATGGCGACGGAATAAAGCTTGAATTTAAATTGTTTCCGGGGGGTATAACCAGAGGCAGATATAAAATGCAGTATGACATGGTACTGGGTGTGTTTGAAGGGGATTGGTACGAAGCGGCTGATATATATAGAAGCTGGTATGAGGATTCGAAGGTTAATAAACCGCTAAAGCTCTTTGCTAATAAAGAACTGCCTCTTTGGATGGACGAATCTCCGGTAATTGTGACATACCCTGTACGTGGAACAGGAGATACTGGTGATATGTCTGTAAACGAATACTTTCCTTATAGTAATGCGATTCCATATCTGGATAGGCTCTCTGAAGGATTTGACAGTAAAATAATGGCGTTATTGATGCATTGGGAGGGCACGGCACCGTGGGCGCCTCCATATGTATGGCCTCCTTTTGGAGGAGAAGATATTTTTAAAGAATTCATTGACAGGGCTCATGAAAAAGGTTGGCTAGTCGGGGTATATGGTAGTGGAATAGGCTGGACAAATGAGAGTTATCTGGTCCCTGAATACACTGAAATAGCGCAAAAGAAGTATTTGGAGCAGAACCTACAGGAGGTTATGTGTGAATCTCCCGAGGGTGAAATTGGTATATCGAGACTTATCGGGTATCCCATCAGGTCGGGCTATGATATGTGTCCTGCTTGTGATTTTGTGGGAGATACTGTTGCATGCGAGGTTGAAAAAATAGTTGCAAGCGGATGTGATTATATTCAATATTTTGACCAAAACCTTGGTGGTGGGCCCTGTATATGCTATAGCAAGAAGCATGGTCATCCTTTTGCTCCTGGGAAATGGGAAAATGAGGCTATGATTAATGTTTTCAAGAAATTGCAGCATGAGATAAGAAAGCAAGGGAGCAAGGTAATAATAGGTTGCGAGAACAGTGCTTCAGAACCTTTTATGACATATCTGCAATTTAACGATTTAAGATATGAGGTAGCTTATAATGTGGGTGTTCCAATTCCTTTATATTCATACATTTATCATGAGTATGTAAATAATTTCATGGGTAATCAATGTTGGGTTTTTAACTGCTTTGACTTGGAAAAATCAGAAGAGAACCTCCAGTTTCGTCTTGCATATTCTTTCACAGCCGGTGATATGATGACGGTGGTTTTGGGGGATGGGGGAAAGCTGATATGGGGATGGTGTATGGATTGGAATGCAATCAAACCTGACCAGAATGCAGCAATTCAATTGGTGAAAAATCTGAATACTTGGAGAATATTTAACGCGAAACCTTTTTTGAGATATGGACGTATGGAAAGGCCATATAGCTTAATTTATGAATATGACAGGGAGTTTACCATGAACCAAATTGGAAAGATGAGTGTACCTTCGCTTATCACCAGTAGATGGCGAGCTCCTAATGGCAGAAATGCACAAATTGTTGTAAATTATACAAACTGCAAGCAGTGTTTTAGTCTTAGACCATATAAATATGATTTTAGATGGATGATTGTATATAGTGATGCAAAAAAAGAAGAAGCAACGAGGTATGGGGTGGATAAGTTGGGCATGGAGCTCGAAATAGAACCACTGAGTGCTGTTTTACTTGAATTTATATAAGGTACACATTCAACCGGAAAAGATCTGTTGTAAGAAAGGCATTTGAAAATGTTTGATTCCGCTGACAAAAATAACGAAATAAATGGGGGCATTCATATGCATGAAATCAATGAAATTGTTGAAAGGCATGGGAAGGCATATCATATAGTATATAAAGAAAAGAAATACATTAATTTAACTGTTGATGTTTGTGAGCCTGACGGCTTTCTATATCATGCATGGGAGGAATGTATAGGCTCCGGTACAGCCTATTTATATATAACCGACGAGAAGGACTATGCAGGACAAATTGTTGCCCAACTTAAGGATGTTCATGAAAATCTCGGCTTCAAGCGGGTATACTTCGATAAAATAAATGCGTATGAACCCTACATTACAACATATTCTGAAGATGAAAACGGAAAGGGTGTATATCATTGGGAACAGGTGGATGCAGTCTATGATAGGATCCTTGCAACAGGTGTTAAGCCTTTTGTTATGATATCAGCAATGCCCAAGGCTTTAGCGAGTGACCCCGGAAACACCGCGTTTGATGGAGGTAATTCCTCTGCGCCGAAGGACTATCAGAAATGGAAGGAATATTGCAAAGGCTTCATCAGCCATTTGATTGAAAGATATGGTCATATGGAAGTTTCGTCATGGTATGTGCAGATTTTTAATGAGCCTGACATCGGGAACTTTTATTGGTCGGGTACCCATGAGGAGTTTTTCATGACTTATGATTATGCGGCTACAGGTATAAAGGAAGCATGTGAAAATATTAAAGTCGGACCCGGTGGATTTGCTTTTATACATGGACATTTGCTTGCCGCATTTATTGATCATGTCACCTCATTCAATTATGATATTGAAGGCAGCTTATCCGGTGCGCCTTTTGATTTTATCAACGGACATGGTTACTTAAAGCAATCGTTCAGGGATGAGTTTGAGAGACTGAACAAATACATGGTCAGCCATTTTGGACCAAATCATGAAAAGGACCTGATTATTAGTGAATGGAATGCAGGCGGGGTTCCACACACACGTGACGGTGCTTATAATGCAGCCTATATAGTCAAACAAGTAATAAGCTGCTCAGCAGACTTTTTTTCAGATCCGGACAAGACTAGATTCTTCTCCTTCTGGACACATTCGGATATATTCGATGAATTAGGAGAAATCAGAAGTGAATTTCCCGACTATTATGGCCTTATAACAAGGAGCGGGATAAGAAAGGCTGGCTACAATGCCTTTAAAATGCTGCACAAGCTGGGAAGCAGCCGCATACAAATAACTGGTGGAAACGGTGTTGTTGATGGAATTGCTACCTACAACAAGGGTGAAATAGCTGTATTGATATACAACTGCGAGCACGATGAGCTGCGAGTGGAAGGTGACGAATCACTGGATAGGCTTATAAACCTCAGCATTTCCAATGTACCATGGCCCAAAGTCAGAATTGAGCATTACAGGATAGATAATGGGCACAGCAATTCATTCAAGGTATGGAAGGACATGGGAAGTCCGGACAACTGTACAGTAGATCAACTGGAACTTCTCAGTAGCAGAATGGATTTGGAAATGCTCCTCCAGCCATATGAGTATGATACGAAAGACGGTATGGTTGAAGCTTCCTTCATGCTTGCCATGCCGGGAGTGTCGATGCTGTGTATTCAGACTGTTGAAAATGAATTTATCAGACCACATCAAGAAAATGCGGCAGGTATGCAAGATATGATGAAATTTTTGATGGGTAAGTAGATAATGAATATTGACAATATAAAACTTGAAATGGTAAGAGGACTGAATAATGAGGATTATAGATATTAATTGTATGATTGGGGCATGGCCTTCAAGACAGAGCCATTATAAAGAAATTGATGATTTGTTTTTGGATATGGACCGATATCGACTTTCTGATTGTATAGCATTTCATTCAATGGCCTTATGGAGTCCGGAACGAGGGAATTTGTTAATAAAGCAAATGTCTGAAAATTCGTCGGGTAGAATAAAGCCATGTTATATTTTGGAACCGAATCTTGGAAGCTCGGAGATGCCTTGTGCAGATGAGCTTTATATACAGCTAAAGGAAGAGAAACCTGTAGCTGTAAGGCTATACCCAAACTTGAAACAATTCCGTGTGGATGATTTTTATTGTGGGGAATTGTTGGATGTGTTGAGTGAATTGGAGATGCCAGTGATATTTGAAGCTGATCAAACGCCCGGCTTTGACTATTTACCTGTACTTGCGAAAGCTTATCCAAGGATAAAAATTATAATACTCCGTCATGGATTCCGGGAATCCAGATATATAATTCCAATGTTAAAAAAAATTAATAATGTCTACTTTGATACCAGTATCATGGTTGATACCGGTATTATTGAAGAGATTGTAAATGAATATGGAAGTGAAAAGCTGTTGTTTGGAAGTGGATTGCCTTCATTTCCTCCTACAGGAGCCATTTCACTTATACTATATGCAAGGATAAAGAATGAAGATATGGGAAACATTTTGTTCAAAAACTGGTTAAGAATAGAGGATGGGATACAATGCAAATAGTAGATGAAGCATTCAATGGGATGCCTATAACAGCACCAGTTATTGATGCACATACTCACATTCTGGAATATTATCACTCTGGATGGTATCAATCTTTTACTACAAATAAGGATATTATTGCAGTCATGGATCACATAGGCATTGACTGTATTGTTACTGCTCCCCATAGCCTTATTTTGGGTGACATGGAGTATACGAATAAAATAGCGGCTGAAGCAACTGAAGAATACCCTGGGAGAATTTTTGCATATATTTCCATTATTCCGCATGAGGGGATTGAAGCTGTAAAGGCGGCTCTATATAAATATTCAAAAAATGAAAGATTTATTGGACTTAAATTTCTTCCCGGCTATCATGGGTTCCTGGCAGGAATTGAATATGATTATGCCTTAGATTTTGCGGCAGAAATCGGGTGCCCTGTACTATGCCATATATGGGAAAACAGTCCATCATTATTGGATGTAGAGAGAGCAGCAAAGTCAAGACCTGACTTGAAGTTAATGATGGCACATCAGGGTGGAGGGAATGCTGATTGCTCAGATGCATATGCAAAATTGATGAGTATTTACCCCAATCTCTACATGGAAATATGCGGTTCCCTTTTTAACCAATATTCAATGGAGCAACTGGTGGAGCTTGCAAGTGAAGATAGAGTTATTTATGGAAGTGATCTTATTAATCTTGACCCAAGATATGATTTTGGAAGGGTGGTCTTTTCCACACTTGACGATAGAATAAAAAAGAAGATCCTTGCTGAGAATTTTTTGCATCTGATTAGTGGATCTAAAATGGGGCACATCTGCCTGAAGCATGAGGTTTAGTAAAATGAGTGTTCATTCTGAAACTGACAAAAACCAGGAATTCATTGGGAAACATTACAAGGGCTATGGAGATATAGGCTATATAAAGCTTCTTGATATTGCAAGAAGAATGCTGGAGACCGATGAGCAGTTGCCCAATCTGTCTATGTTTTACAAAGAGGACTGGAATGCCTTTACGTTGGGCGACTATTGGGGTGCCTGGTGGATTCAAAATACATATGGTGCAAGTTACTGTGTCATACCGTTTTTACAAGAACCATATAGTACGTTTTTACAGAATTCACAGGATTTTTGGTTTGACAATATGGGCGATAATAAGCGAGAGGGTTTGTGGGGAGGGCCACATGTAAAGCACTTATACAACCTGGTTGCCCCCGATGGTTGTCTATGTGACTGTGCTTTGCCCGGACAGGTTGCCTTTAAACAAGGGGATACAAATGTTGTTTATACCGATACGGAGGTGTTTTCTATTGGCTACACGGACTGGGCGCTGGAATTTACAGCGGCAGGTATTGTGCTTCAGGGAGAGCTTTTGCTGTCGGAAAGAAATATGGTAAAAATTGATAAGTACTTGCCTAAGTTGGAGAGATGTGCCAATTTTATTGAAACAAGGCGTGACCCCGAAAAAAATCTTTTTCTTGCCGGACCTGGTGGGAATCTGCTAGCTCCTAGCTATGGAGGCTGGATTAAAGAAGATGGGACTGTTGAGAATGCTTATCTGACAGGACTTTCCATAACTTATATTGCTGCTCTGGACAGGCTTATTGAGCTTGAAAAAATGGCGGAGAGATGTAAACAGGTTGCAATATATGAAGACAGGCGGAAAACAGCAAAAGAAGGACTGGAACAGCTGATTACGGGAGAAGGCTATTTTATAAGGTCTCTTGACCCTGATGGGACAAAGCATGGTGTATTTGGACAGGAAAAGCATGGGTATTTTGAAATGCCTCCGAACCATGATGCTATATGCTTCCGTGTTGTTGACGATAACCAGGCGGAGAAGATTTTTGACAAGATTGTTTCAATTCCTGAGCTTAGGCCATATGTTTTTACCATACCCAATTATCCATCTTATGATGACTTTCCAATAATTCCTAAAGAATTTATAGAGCATGAAGGGAAATATGAAGGGAAAAGCCTTATGCAATATGGTACCTGGGTAAATGGGGGACACTGGGCTACCTGTGAAGCAAGAATGATTATGGCCTATTACCGTATAGGAAAGTATGGCGATGCAAAGAGATCGATGGAAAAATTCCTTACTTTTGTTGAAAGATTTAAAATGGATGCTCCTCTTCCGAGATTTGGTAATGATGTGTGGTACAAAGACAAAGCAATCAATATTGTGTATGATTGTTTTGGTATAAGTAATGCATTTATACGAGGGTTGTTTGAATACCTTTATAATGCAGATGGGCTAACACTTATACCACATATCCCTGAGAGTATTACGGAGCTTGAACAGTTGGATCCGGTGCGATTCGGGGAAAAGAAAGTATATATTAAAACTATCGGCAAGGGCAAAATTGCAGCTGTAAAAATAAATGGCGAGAACTGGGACGATTTTAATGAAAATTCAATATTCCTTTCTTATGATAAAACGCCTGATAATGCTTATGTATGTATAGCTTTTGAAGATGGGTTGATTGATATGGAGAATAAATTCGTTAAGAAAGATTATTTGGAAGATAAAAACAATAATACGGTATGGGAATTTATCGCAAGACAAGAAGCGGACATTGTTAACTCGGATGATGCTGAATCGATAGAGCTTGATAAACTATATTGTAAGGGCAGTAAGCTTGCAGTGTTGTATGAAGAGTTTTTCAAGGAAGCAATGGTAGAATGTTATGAAATAGCGCATGTTAAATTGGCGATTGACTGTGTGGATATGGTCTATAAACGCAGCAAGCTTATCAAAGAGGGCAAAATAAGCTTATTGAACGATGAAAAAGCACAAAGCATGGCTGATGAAAAATACATGCATACAGCAAAAGCCATGTGTGGTGGCGTAGAAAGAATTCTTGATGCTTGCAAGGTTTCGGAAGCACCATGTAAATTAAGGCTGTACAGACTTTGGACCAACATTAAGAGTATAAACTGTGAAGTTTGAGTTATTGGAATTAAGTGACTCAGCATTAAGGTAATTCGTGGAGGTAACACAATGAAAAGATATGGTTCTGTGATAAAAATCAAACCTGAAATGTTAGATAAATATAAGGAATTACATAAGAATCCTTGGCATGAAATAAATAACATGATAAAAGAATGCAATATTATTAATTATTCAATCTATCACAGAGATGGATACTTATTTAGCTACTTTGAATATGTGGGAGAGGATTATGAGGCAGACATGGCCAAAATGGCTAGTGATCCAGTGACACAAAAATGGTGGGCTCTGTGCAAACCATGTCAATTACCCCTTGATACAAGTGCAGAGGGTGAATGGTGGGCAAATATGGAAGAAGTCTACCATCTGGATTGAATAATTGACTTTATTTTCAATGATATCGAGTATTGTCAATTCATCATTTCCCAGTTTGTTACAATGGAGGTTTTTGTATGAGTAAAGCAAAACAAAAGATTGAGAGAATAAGGCTTGCACTTTCGCATAAGGAAAGTGACAGAGTCCCGGTAAGTGATTTTTTTTGGACAGGTTTTATGGAAAAAGCCAGAATAAAACATGGTAAAGATTTTGATCCCTATCGTTACTTTGATCTTGATTATATTGTCATTACCCCAAATATGGATCCGCATATTAAACCATTTGAGGTAATTAACCATAATGATGAGAGTATTAGTGTTAAGACAGGGTTTGAGGCTATTATTAAAAGGTCAGGTACAGCACCTATGCCCCATTATGATAGTTTTTCAGTTAGTGCTCCCAAAGAAATGGTTAATTTTTACTTTGAT
>Ga0366800_1056_pt1 | contig 16178 bp, 13 predicted proteins | sample BONcelN113001E14_FD_207034 | JGI IMG/M metagenome (GOLD analysis project Ga0366800, IMG submission 207034) | Enriched cells from coal bed in the Powder River Basin, Montana, United States - BONCAT cells N11 rep3 HSBNCT.N11.300.1.E14 ...
GCGATTTGGTTCATGAGATAATAGGCTCAAGAGTTAAGTTTCAACGTGTAGAGGTTTCCTTAGAAAATAGAATCAATAAAATAGATCTTCAATTGATCAGATGAGTTGGGAGATTACTAAGAAAACTTTTTATAGTTCGCTTAATAAGGACCAATACAAAGCTTTGTTTTTGTATTGGTTTTTTTACTATGTAGGACATCGCTGAAATAGAAAAAGCGATATGACGGAATATCGAAAAAGTCAATTCCGTTTATTACCACTTTTTTTATATATATTTTTTTATCGATCATATTCAAAAAATATGACGGAATTATTGTAAGGAGGTTCTTATGTTGAAACAACTTCGAGCTGAGGCCAATGAATTCAATGGCAAAAGGTCACTCCTCATTGTATTGATCATCATTGCTACATCTTTGTTATTAACCACTTTTCTCCCTGACGACCCGGCAAGTTTTGGGCCGGCAGCACTGATCCCCGCAGTTTTTCTAATCATCTACATTTTTGCTACAAAACGTATTTTAGAAGCACTAACCTTGTCTTCCATCATAGGCTTTATCATGGTAAGCCAGGGTGATACCCTCGGTGCTTTCAGCGGTTCTCTGTTAGAGGTCATGATGAATGAGGATATCGCATGGCTGATTATCGTCTGCGGACTTATGGGAAGTATCATCTCTCTGATCGAAAAGGCCGGAGGTGCTTTTGCTTTTGGCGAATGGGTTTCTAAAAGAGCGAAGACAAGAAAATCAGCTTTGATTTGGACCTGGCTGCTGGGCCTTGTCATCTTTATCGATGATTATTTAAATTCCCTGACGGTAGGCTCCAGTATGGCACCTCTTACCGACAAGCATAAAGTGCCGAGAGAATTCCTTGCCTATGTTGTCGATTCGACCGCAGCACCTGCTTGTGTCATCATACCAATTACCACATGGGCCGTATTTGCAGGCAGACTATTGGAAGCAAACGGCTGGGCACCCGAAGGCGAAGGACTTATTTACTTCATTAAGACGATTCCTTTCAATTTTTACGGCTGGATCGCACTCATCATCGTTCCGTTAATTATTTTAGGAATTATTCCGACCTTTGGACCGATGAAGAAGGCAGAACAACGTGTGAAGGACGGTGGCCCCTTGGCTCCTCCAGGATCCGAGAAAATCGATATCCGGTCCGGTGTCGTTGTAGATTTGCCTAAGAACCCCAAAATTATGAATTTCCTTTTGCCAATCGTCGTATTAGTAGGTGCAACCATCTACTTTGATGTCGATATGCAAATGGGTGTGCTGATTACCATAGCCTTTATGTTTGTCTTCTATCTTGCACAAAACGTCATGACTGCAGAAGATTTCACCGATGTATCTCTTCAGGGATTGAAAAACATGATCCTGCCGCTGATGCTGATGGTACTCGCGTTCTTATTTGCAGATGTAAATGATCAAATTGGATTTACATACTATGTCATATCATCCGCATCCGCGTATATGACGCCTGCTTTAATGCCGGTTACCATTTTCTTGGTATTGGCCGTTACGGAATTTATCACCGGGACCAACTGGGGAATGTATGTCATCGCACTTCCGATTGTAATTCCTCTAGCCATGGGGATGGATGTGAATATGTCCTTGGCAGTAGCAGCCGTGCTTTCCGCCGGAGTGTTCGGCAGCCATGTATGCTTCTATTCTGATGCCACCGTTCTGACTTCGGCAGCAACCGGATGTAATAATTTTGATCACGCCTTAACGCAGGCTCCATTTGGAATCCTTGCAGCAATCCTGTCTGCAATCTGTTTCCTGGTCGCCGGATTCATTTTCTAAAATCAATCCATTCGCAATGCCCCTGAAGATGAATTTCAGGGGCATTTTTCTTTTCCAATTGTTGAATTACCCTGAAACTTTCAGGGGTCTTTTTTTATTCAGCTCCGCTTCGCTGGCAGATTGTAACGCCAGCAATAATCAATGCCGCCGTAACAAGCTTGACCGGCTCAAGTGCCTCGCCAAGGATCATCACTGCCAGAACAATGGCGAAAACCGGTACGAGGTTAACAAAGACGGAAGCCTTGCTCGGTCCAATTTCTTTAATTGCCATCTGTTGGACAAGATAGCCGATTACCGACGGGAAAATACTCATATACAGTACTGCCAGATGGGCAGAAATCGGAATGGTGAATAGAAACTCCCACGGCTTTTCGTATAATACGAACGGAATTATGAGGATCGTACAGACCAGAAAGCTGTAGTAGGTCAAAACGATGGGAGGAATCCCCTTTCCTTTGCTTTTGCTGAAAACACCGTAAGCAGCCCAGGCAGCCACGGCAGCCAGCATCCAAAGGTCTCCCACGTTAAAGGTAAAATGCTTCAGGACATCCAAATCAGCGCCGGTAATGGTTAAGAGTACCCCGACAAAGGAAAGAAGAATCCCGAACAACTGCTTGCCTCTCAGCTTGCTTCGCAGGAAGATAATCGCCAACAGTGTTGTCATCATTGGATTTGTCGCAGCGATGATGGAGGAGTTGATCGCGGTCGTATACTTCAGCGCAGTAAAGAATAAAATATGATAACCAAACATGCCCACGGTGCCAGTAAAAAGATAAACCGGCAGCTTGTCTTTTTCCAGCTTAAAATCCACGGCCATCCGCTTCATTACGAAAAACAGAATGATGGTGGCATAGAAAAACCGTAAGAAGGTTAATGTAAAGGTGGATATGTAGGGGACGGTATACTTCCCCGCAATGAAGGCTCCCGCCCAAAATAGAGCAGAGCATATCATCAGAATGTAGATTTTGTTTTTTGTCATATTATCTCCATTGGTTGGCCAAACATCTTGCCGGAATACGATCCTCTGTCCCCGGATGCTTACTCTTCAAATAATTTACGGATGCTTTCCTCATAAGGGGGATATAAGATGCCCTTTTCGGTGACAACGGCAGTGATGTATTTAGCCGGAGTGACGTCAAAGGCCGGATTATACGTTTTGATGCCTTCCGGTGCCATGTTTTTCGCATACCACAGCTTGTAGATTTCTTCGCCGTTTCTTAATTCTATATGGATATCATCTCCCGTTTTCGTCGTTCGGTCTATTGTCGAAGTCGGAACAAACATATAAAAAGGAATTCCATATTCATGGGCCAGGATCGCAACACCTGATGTGCCGATTTTATTTGCACCGTCTCCGTTGGCTGCCATCCTGTCACAGCCCACAACCACCGCATCCACCCATCCGTTTTTCATCACGATGGATGCCATGTTGTCACAGATCAGAGTGGTATCAATCCCTGCCTGATTCAATTCCCAGGCAGTCAATCTTGCTCCCTGAAGCAAAGGTCTCGTTTCATCCGCAAACACCTTGAAATTATATCCTTTTTCATGCCCAATATAGAGGGGGGCCAGGCAAGTCCCATATTTTGCGGTGGCAATAGTACCCGCGTTGCAGTGGGTCAGAATTCCCATGCCCGGCTTCAGCAGTGTCAGTCCGTATTCTCCCATGGATCGGCAGGCACATTCATCCTCGCTGCGAATCGCCTCCGCTTCCTTCAGCAAGGCCATTTTCATTTCCTTTTGTGTTTCCTCCCACGGGCTATCATCTGACGTTTCAAATTGCTTTACACAATTCTCCATCCGGTCCAGTGCCCAGAAAAGGTTAACCGCTGTCGGCCTTGAGGATGCAAGGTAGTTCTTGACTTCCATAAACTGCCTGTAAAAGTCTTGGAAATCTACAGCATTGATCTCTCTCACGCAGATATATAATCCATATCCGGCAGCCACACCGATAGCAGGCGCACCCCGGACCTTCAGCTTATAGATGGCTTCCCATACATCTTCCTTTGTCTGCATTTCCAGATAGATCATATCACCGGGAAGCTGTGTCTGATCCAGAATCAGCATTTTACCTTCCTCAAATCGAACGGGTGCTATATTTAAAATTTCCATTGGTTTTCCTCCAGTACTTGTCTTTTTATTGATCGGTTTGATATAATGAAACATTATTATTATAGCATGAATTTAAAAATATTTAGCATCAAATAATGAAAAATAAAGACGTTACAGGAGGCAAATATGAAAATTGTCATTTTAGACGGCTACACCATCAATCCTGGTGATTTAAGCTGGTCAGGACTGGAGAAATACGGAGAATTAACGGTATATGAAAGAACGCCAAAGGAGCTCATCCTATCGCGAATTGGCGATGCGGAGATCGTCATGACAAGCAAATGCGTTCTGACGGCAGAGATTTTAAGTCAATGCCCCGATCTGAACTATATCGGAATCTTGGCAACGGGAATCAATATGGTGGATTTGGGATACGCCTCTTCCCACAATATCCTTGTCACCAACATTCCGGCTTACTCGACGGACTCTGTGGTCCAGTTTACCTTTTCTCTGCTGCTGGAAATCTGCAATCAGGTCAAGGCTCACGACGCTGCGGTTCATTCCGGCCAATGGCAAAAATCCAAAGACTTCTGTTTCTCTCTGACTCCTCAAATCGAGCTTGCAGGGAAAACCTTCGGTATCATCGGCTACGGCAATATCGGCAAACGGGTCTCAAAGGCAGCGGAAGCCTTCGGAATGAAGGTTCTGATCGCCAGCAATTTTCCTGATCCAGCATTCGAGACGGAGAGCATCACCTTCGTCGCCCTCGATGAGCTGTTTGCAGCTTCGGATGTGATCAGTCTTCACTGTCCGTTGACGGACAGCAACAAGGGCTTTATCAATCGTACCGCAATATCAAAAATGAAGGATGGTGTTATTCTGCTCAATACCTCCCGGGGTCCGCTCATCAACGAGGAGGATCTTGCGCAGGCTCTGAAATCAGGCAAGGTTTTTGCCGCAGGCCTTGATGTACTTTCTATGGAACCGCCTAGGGATGACAACCCCCTCATCGGTCTGCCGAATTGCATCATCACGCCTCACATCGCATGGATCACCAGGGAATCGAGAACTCGTCTCATCGACATCGCCGTCTCCAATCTGAAGGCCTGGTTGGGGGGAGAAAACAGTAACTGTGTGAATCAATTATTTTAGAAACAAAATCTTCTGTTCCTTTCTTTATCCTTGTAATCAATAAAGAATTGTGTCTGCCTTGACGCTTAATTTCACAGTTTTGAGTAAGTAAATTCTTCCTCGGTTAATTGCACCTTTACTTGTAAATAATTCTGATAGAGATGTTTAATAAAACATATGAAGGAGAATATTTATATGGAAGAATTTCTAAAAAATAAATATGGCATAGATATTAGTACATGCATAGGTAATGAACCAAAGAGTTACCATGTTCGAGATTTAGTTGCTATGTTAAGAGAAAGAGGCATAGAGAAAAATGTAATCAATAATTTACACAATAGTGCATTAAATAAAGAGCAGGCGCTTGCATATTTAGAAAATGTTTCCAACCAAATGGCTTTGGAAAGTCAAGAAAGCAACCCAGCAAATATTTACCAAACAGAAACTGTATTGGAATATTTAAATGGAGTTGAAGATGAAGGAATAAATCAATTAATAAACGGAAAGATTTCTGTAGATACTTATTGTGATTTGTTGTTTGGTAATAGGTAGTTTATAATACTGTTTTTTGTAATGCTATTTAATAGTTATCTTGAAGAACGGGCTTTGGAATATAGCTCAATGGTAGAGCAATCGGCTGTTAACCGGGAGGTTGTGGGTTCGAGTCCCACTTTTCCAGCCACTAAAATTAAAAGTCACTCTAAATAGAAGCGCAAATTCCTTTAACAGAATTTGCGTTTCTGGGTATATACAACTTTTATTGGCTTTATCTCAAAAGTTTATTTCCTGTTCAGCCGACCGATATCTTTTCTGTATTGAGCGCCATTAAAAAAGATCCGAGCAACATTCTGATAGGCCTTTTCCCTTGCCTCTTCATGTGTATCACCAAGCGCAGTGATCCCGAGAACCCGGCCGCCGTCCGTTACTATTATTCCATCCGCTAATTTCGTCCCGCTGTGAAAAACGATCACATCTTCGTCAACATCTTTCAATCCTGAAATAATCTTTCCCTTTTCATACTCCCCGGGATAGCCGCCGGAAGCCATGACCACGCAGACCGCTTTCTGATCGCTCCATTCGATGACCTGCCCCGCCAGCCGTTCCTCAACAACGGCATTCATGATATCCAATAAATCGGTTTTCATCCGTGGAAGCACCGACTGGGTTTCCGGATCGCCGAACCGGTTGTTAAATTCGATCACCTTTGGGCCCTCTTCAGAAATCATCAGGCCAATAAAGAGCACTCCCTTAAAATCTAATCCGTCTTTTTGAAAGCCCTTGAGGGTCGGATCCAGAATCCGATCCCGAATCTGGACTTCCAGCACTTCATCAAAGATCAAGCTGGGGGAATAGGTTCCCATCCCGCCTGTATTTGGACCACTATCTCCGTCGAAAATTCGTTTATAATCCTGGGCCGATTCCATGGGCACGATGGTTTTTCCGTCCACAAAACACAGCACAGAGGCTTCGATCCCTGTCAGGAATTCTTCCACCACGATCTTATCCCCCGCAGTACCGAAGATCTTTTCTCCCATGATCTCATCGATCGCTTTCACGGCATCAGCTTCGTTCTCCGCGATCACAACGCCCTTCCCGGCAGCCAACCCATCGGCCTTGATCACCATCGGATAACCGAATATGCCAACGGATTTTTTCAATGCATCGATATCCGTAAATTCTTTATATCCGGCGGTAGGAATCTCGTGTCTGGCGAGAAATGATTTGGTAAAGGCCTTGCTGCTTTCCAGCTGCGCACATTTCTGGTTCGGACCGAACGCCTTTAATCCAGCTTCAGCCAGCGCATCGACGATCCCCAGAGAAAGGGGGACCTCAGGACCGATTACCGTAAGATCGATCTTATTTTCTTTGGCAAAGCTGCAGATCCCTGCCACTTCCTCCGCCTTTATGGCAACGCACTCGGCGACCTCTGCAATTCCTGCATTTCCCGGCGCACAGTATAGCTTATCTATTTTGGGGCTCTGTGCCAGCTTCCATGCAATGGCATGCTCCCGGCCACCCCCGCCAACAATCAAAATTTTCATTCCGCCTCCCATATCACATCTCGAATCGTTTTTTACTAGTTTAATGGTATACACATCGGTGCATTTAAGCATTAATTGTAGTTTTAATATTTATTGATAGCAATCAGGAGGGTAATATATGAGAAAATATCGGAGCAGTTTTGATGTATTATCCTTTTGAGGGAGTGTAGTCTTTGGCAAACAGCAAAGCTGTTTTAGGAAAACACCGTTTTATGGACTACGTTTGTTTTCCGTCCCAACGGCTGCACCTCCGACTCGCTTCGCTCGCTGCTGTCCGTTTTGCCTTACCAAGCAAGCTTGGGGCAAAAAGGCAAAGACTGCGACCGAGAAAGCGAGAATACCAAAAATGCGACTATTTTCGTTAGATTACACCTCGATTGCCTCATATGTTTTACAAGTTCTAATGTTTAAAATGCCTCACTCCGGTAAATACCATTGCAATTCCAAGTTCATTCGCCTTCTTGATGGAATCCGCGTCGTTCATGGATCCGCCCGGCTGAATAATGGCTGTGATACCGGCCTTTGCCGCTGCTGTAACGCAGTCGTCAAACGGGAAGAATGCATCGGAAGCCAGAACCGCTCCCTCGGTATTCTCTGTCGCCTGCCGGATGGAATTCTCCACCGCCCAGATACGATTGACCTGTCCGGGCCCAACGCCGATGGTCTTTCCGTCCTTCGCCAGCACGATACCGTTGGACTTGATGTGCTTAACCACCTTCATGGCAAATTTCATGTCTTCCATTTCTTTTTCTGTCGGAATACGGTCCGTAACGATCTTGAGCCCAGACTCCACATACAGATCATGATCTCTATCCTGTACCAAAAAGCCGCCGCCAACCTTTTTCAGGTCGATGGAATCTTTTGATGCTTTCACCATAATATGCTCCAATTTTAACAGACGTATATTTTTCTTTTGCGTCAGGATTGCAATTGCCTCTTCCGTAAAATCCGGCGCAATGACGATCTCGACGAAGATCTTGTTAATTTCGGTTGCAGTCATCTCATCTATCGTCCGATTGGCTGCTACAATCCCTCCGTAAATAGAAACAGGATCCGCTTTGTATGCCTTCCCATAGGCGTCGAAAATATCATAACCCGTACCCACTCCGCAGGGATTGGCATGCTTCACTGCAACAACAGCAGGCTCTTCGAATTCCTTGAGGGCATCCAGCGCCCCGTTGGTATCGTTTATATTATTAAAGGAGAGCTCTTTTCCGTGAATCTGTACTGCATTCACAAGGGAACCCTGGCCCGGCTTAATTTCTTTATAATAGTATGCCTTCTGATGCGGATTTTCTCCGTATCTCAGCTCCTGTATTTTTTCGAAGGTCAGAGTAAGGTTATCGGGAAGTTCGGCGTCGATTTCCTTTCTCAGATAATCGGATATCATTGCGTCATATGCGGCGGTATGCTGGAAAACCTTCAGTGCCAGCCTGTACTTTGTCGCATAGGATACCGTTCCCTCTGCTTTCAGTTCCTCAATCACCTGCCCATAATCCTTCGGATCGCAGATTACAACGACATCCTTGTGATTTTTCGCCGCAGAACGCAGCATCGTCGGACCACCGATGTCGATATTTTCAATGGCATCCTCAAGCGTTACAGTTGACTTCATAATTGTTTCTTTAAAAGGATAGAGATTGATGGCGACAATATCAATTGTTTCGATCTTAAGTTCGGCAAGCTGCTGCATGTGATCCGGCTTATCACGCATTGCAAGGATTCCGCCGTGAACTGCCGGATGAAGTGTTTTGACCCTTCCGTCCAGGCATTCCGGAAAACCGGTAACCTCAGAGATTCCGATGACGTCCACGCCATTGTCTCTCAGTCTTGCAGCCGTTCCTCCCGTCGATATGATTTTGACGCCTAGACTGCTCAATTCTCTTGCAAATTCCAATATTCCTGTCTTATCTGATACACTGATCAACGCTCTCATATTCTTTATTCCTTTCCATTCCAACAATAGGTGCAAAGCTTGGATCGATCAAGCCCCACGGATTTTAACGTATCCTCAAGCGCATGGTATTTCAGACTGGTGAAATTCAATTGTTTTCTGATATCCTCCACCATGTTTGCATAACGTTCGCTTTTGCTGTCCACATATTCCTGCAGAATTTCAGGCGTGACATGTCCACCTTCCAGTTTATCAATGGTTCTTCTTGTAATCAAGTCCATCTCACTGACTGATCTGGAAAAGTTCAAATATTTACAGCCAAACATGAGGGGCGGGCAGGCAGGTCTGACATGAATCTCCTTTGCGCCGTTTTCGTACAGATACTTAACCGTGCCGGTCAGCTGGGTGCCTCTAACAATGGAATCGTCGATCAGGACAAACTTTTTCCCTTTGATGAGCTCATTGACGGGAACCAGCTTCATCCGGGCGATTAGATCTCTCGCCTTCTGGTTTTGTGGCATAAAGCTTCTCGGCCAGGTTGGTGTGTATTTTATCAGGGGTCTTGAAAAAGGAATCCCCGATTTATTTGCATAACCCAATGCGTGAGCGGTGCCACTATCAGGCACTCCCGCAACATAGTCAACCTTGATGTTTTTATCGTTTTTGGCTATGCTCGCTCCGCTGCGGTATCGCATTTCCTCTACATTACAGCCTTCATAGGTGGAAGTCGGGTAACCGAAATAGGTCCACAAAAATGTACAGATCCGCATTTTTTCTTCCGGTTCTGCTACGGTTCCAAATCCCGACTGTGTAATGAACACAATCTCAGCCGGCCCAAGCTCGTGGGCTGCTTTATATCCCAGATTGAGGAAGGAGAAGGATTCCGATGCCGCGCAGTAGCTCCCTTTCTTCTTCCCGATGATCAAAGGTGTCCGTCCGAATTTATCTCTTGCAGCGTAGATCCCCTCCGACGTCATCAGAAGGATCGTAATGGAGCCTTCAATCTTATCCTGAGCATACCGGATGCCCTTTATAAAATCGTTTTCTGTTGAAATTAAAGCAGCAACCAATTCCGTGTTGTTGATGCCGCCGCCACTCATAGACATAAATTGATTGCAGCCGCTTCCAATCAATTCCTTTACAAGCTGCTCCTTGTTGTTGATCCTGCCCACGGTTCCGATGGAATAATCGCCCATTCTGCTGAACACCGTCAGAGGCTGGGGCTCACCGTCACTGATGCTTCCGATGCCCATGATGCCTGACATTTCATCCACTTCTTTTTCAAATTTTGTACGAAACGGGGAATTTGCTATATCGTGAATCGACCGCTCGAAACCATTCTGTCCATATACGCACATGCCGCCTCTTTTGGTTCCAAGGTGAGAATGATAATCCGTACCAAAAAATAAATCCATGACACAATCGCTGTTTGACACAACTCCAAATATACCGCCCATTACCTGTCTCCTATCTCTGCTGCCTTGGAGGCAATCACAATATTAATTGCCTCCTGTAATATTTTATGCTCTGTTTCCAATACCCTGGCTGCCAGCGTCACCGGGGAATCTCCTTCCAGTACAGGGACCTTCTCTTGTATAATAATGGGCCCCGTGTCCACTCCTTCATCCACGTAATGAACCGTTGCGCCCGATTCAGTGGCTCCGGCTGCAAGCACTGCCTCATGGACATGTTTCCCATAAAAGCCAGCTCCGCAGAATTGAGGAATCAGGGAAGGATGAATATTAATGATCCTGCCGCGATATGCCTCAATGAGGCCAGAGTCTAAAATACTCATATACCCAGCCAAAATCACAAGATCTGTTTGCGATTCTTCCAGTGCCGAGAGGATCGCCTTCGTCCGTTCCCTCCTGTTGGGATAATTCGTTTTGTCGATTACCATGGATGGAATCTTATGATTCTTCGCTCTTTCCAGAGAATATGCTTTTGGATTGCTGGAAATCACCCGAACGAGCTCTGCGTCCTGAATAAATCCGTTTTCGATTCCGTCAATGATGGCCTGCAGATTCGTGCCTCCGCCGGAAACCAGCACTGAGATCCTTAACATAAACAGACTCCCTCACCGGCAACGATGGTTCCAATCTTGCTCGGCTGCTCTCCCGCTTCCTTCAGTAATTCCATAACCGTTTCTGCGTTCCCTTCGTCGACGACCATGATCATTCCGATTCCCATATTAAAGGTTGAAAACATTTCATTTCGATCGATATTTCCGCTCTTTTGCATATATTCAAAAATTGGAAGGATGCGCCAGCTTCCCACATCGATCCTGACGCCCAGACCTTCCGGAATGATTCTTGGTATGTTTTCAAAGAAGCCGCCCCCTGTGATATGAATAATGCCGTTTACAGGAACCTTCGTCAGAACCGCGTTGCATGCCTTTGTGTAAATCTTCGTCGGTGTGATCAGCGATTCACCGAGGGTCTTGCCCAATGCCGCAACATAATCTGTGACCTTCAGATTCATTTTATCAAAAAACAGTTTCCTTACCAGAGAATATCCGTTGCTGTGAATCCCGCTTGATGGAATTCCCACAAGGACATCTCCTTTCTTTATCTTAGAGCCGTCGATGATTTTGGATTGATCAACCACACCAACGGCAAAACCCGCCATATCATATTCTCCGTCCGCATAGAAATCCGGCATTTCCGCCGTTTCGCCTCCAACGAGAGCACACTCCCCGATGACACAGCCATCTGAGACTCCCTTTACGATATCTGCTGCTTTTTCGGCTTTTACCTTGCCGGTTGCGATATAGTCAAGAAAGAAAAGAGGTTTCGCACCCTGGCACAGAATATCGTTGACACACATCGCGACACAATCCTGGCCGATGGTATCATGTTTATCCGTCATAAATGCGATCTTTAGCTTTGTGCCGACTCCGTCTGTTCCTGCAACCAGAACAGGCTCCTTGATGTCGGTAAGATCCAGCTTAAAAAGGCTGCCAAAGCTGCCAAGCCCTGTCAATACATTGGCGTTGAAGGTCTTCTTTACATGCTCCTTCATCAGCCGTACCGCCTTTTCTCCTTCCTTGGTATCCACACCCGCTTCTTTATAGGTCAATTTTTCATCCATGATCACGATGCCTCCTTCTCTTTCTCCATTCCATTTGCTTTCCATTCGACCTCTGGCAGCTCCATCGGATAGTCACCGTTAAAGCAAGCTGCACAGACTTGATCCCCGCCCAGCCCGATGGATTCCAAAAGGCCTTCCGTGCTAAGATATCCCAGGCTGTCCGCACTGATCATTTTCCTGATTTCATCGATACTATTGTTGGCCGCAACCAGCTTGTCAGGATCCGGCGTATCAATCCCGAAATGGCAGGGATGGATCACCGGAGGAGAGCATACTCTGACATGCACCTCAGCAGCGCCTGCCTCCTTGAGCATTTTTACGATCTTCCCGCTTGTCGTCCCCCTTACGATGGAGTCGTCAACCATAATGATTCTCTTTCCTTTTATATTGTCCTTTAAAACGTTCAGCTTCAATCGAACGCTCAATTCTCTCATTCTTTGATCCGGCTGAATGAAGGTCCTCCCAACATACCTATTTTTGATCAGTCCTTCTCCGTAAGGAATTCCCGATTCCTCCGCATAACCGATGGCCGCAACAGTACCGGAATCCGGAACTGCAATTACCATATCCGCTTCCACAGGATGCTCCTTTGCCAGCATTCTTCCCGCCTGGCTTCTCGCCATGTAGACGCTCCTGCCGTCGATATCGCTGTCCGGTCTTGCCAGATAGACGTACTCAAAGGCACAGATCGCTTTTTTCACGCCTTTGCTGTATTTCATGGATTTCAATTCGTGGTCCTCAATGATCACCATTTCTCCCGGTTCCACATCCCGCACAAACGAGGCTCTGAGCAGAGGGAAGATACAGCTTTCCGAGGAGAGCACATAGCCGTCCTTCGTTCTCCCAATGCAAAGCGGCCGGATTCCCTTTGGATCCCTGACCCCGATCAACTTGTTTCCGCTGGTGATCACCAGGGCATAAGCACCTTTCACCAATTCCAGCGTCTTTACAATGGACGCTTCTATGGTGTTTTCCCTGATAAACCGGGCAATCAGCGCAGCGATCACTTCTGAGTCGATGGAGGTCTGAAAGATTACCCCACGATCCTGCATCTCGTCTCTCAGCAATTCTGCATTGACCAGATTTCCGTTGTGGGCAAGGGCGAGACTTCCTCCCTTGTGGTAAACAACAAGGGGCATTGCATTGACCGCGTGGCTTTCCCCGGAGGTCGAATATCTGACGTGGCCGATGGCGATATCACCCTGGAGTCTGCCAATGATTTCATCATTAAAGACCTCCTGAACAAGGCCCATCTCTTTATAATATTGTATCTTTCCATCTTTGTTGGAAGCAATTCCCGCACTTTCCTGCCCTCTGTGCTGCAGCGAATGGAGTCCGAAATAGACCGCCCGAGCAATATCCGCTTTGCCCGGGGCATAAACACCTACCACGCCGCATTCATCAAAAACCTTATCTTCTTCCAATTCCCGAAGCTCTGTGTTGATATCAAATTCCCTTTGCATTTACCTTCTCCTACTCTAATCCGCGGACGTCTTTCTTATTGCTTGATTCTCGCAAGCACTTCCTGATAGGTCGATTCCACATTGCCCAAATCCCTTCGGAATCTGTCCTTGTCCATCTTTTCATTAGTATTAACATCCCATAATCTGCAGGTGTCCGGCGAAATTTCATCTGCAAGGATGATCTCACCCTCGCAAAGTCCAAATTCGATCTTAAAGTCGATGAGCTTCAGACCCTTGTCCAGGAAAAATTCCTGCAGGGCAGCGTTGACTGCATAGGTATACTTCTTAACAATAACGAGTTGTTCTTCCGTCGCCAGCTCTAATGCAAGGATATGATCGTCGTTGATCAGCGGATCGCCCAGGGCGTCATTTTTATAGGAAAATTCCAGCACCGTCCTTGCCAGTGCTCTGCCCTCTTCAACGCCGTATCGCTTGGAAAAGGAACCCGCCGCAACATTTCGGATAATGACTTCAAGGGGCAGGATTGTAACGGCCTTGACCAACGTTTCCCTGTCACTGAGCAGTTTCACCAGATGAGTCGGGATGCCCTTCGTTTCCAGCATCTCAAAGATAATGGCCGACATAGTATTGTTCACAACACCCTTGTCTGCAATGGTACCTTTCTTTTCCCCGTTGAATGCGGTCGCGTCGTCCTTATAGTCCACAATATATAACTTCGGGTCATCGGTCCGAAAAACCTTCTTCGCCTTTCCCTCGTATAACATTTCTAATTTTTCCATTTCATTTCCTCCTTTAAGGCAGTTTTAACGTATTATCCCCTTCCATTTTCTTCGATGTATGCTGCTACTGAAAGAGGATAATACCAAAACTGCAGATTATTTTCTATAACTTAAATTCCAATTGCTTGAAATCAGTTAAGCTCCTGATCCTGCTTTATAATCTCCGCTTCCATTTTTCGCTTGTAGTCCTTCATTTTCTCTCTCATCTCCGGATATTTAACAGACAAGATCTGAACAGCTAGCAGCGCGGCATTTTCCGCACCGTCTATGGCGACTGTGGCTACCGGAACTCCCTTGGGCATCTGTACCATGGAAAGCAGGGAATCCAAACCATCTAATGTGGAGGATTTGATGGGCAGCCCGATGATCGGCATCGCAGTGTAGGCCGCCAGCACCCCTCCAAGGTGTGCCGCCTTCCCAGCCGCAGCAATGATCACTTCGATCCCGTTTTCTTCTGCTTTCGAAGCAAAATCTTCTGCGATTCTTGGGGTTCTGTGGGCTGAGATAATTCTCGTTTCATAAGCAACTCCGAAATCCCTTAATATTGATTCCGCTCTTTCTACAACCGGATAATCCGATTTACTTCCCATTACAATTGCAACTTTCATATGAAACCTCCTGTTATTTAAAATAAGTTACGCCCGCTTCAAATATCTTCTGATCGTTATTTCCCGTTACGTTCTTGTACAGATTCCTCCCGATTCGTTCGGAGTGTGCCATCTTGCCGAACACTCTGCCGTCGGTCGAAGTGATTCCCTCAATGGCGAGAATAGATTCGTTGGGATTGTATGCTGTCTCCATACTCGGTTTTCCGCCAAGATCCACATATTGGGTCGCAATCTGTCCGTTTTCAATGAGCCGTTGAATGGCATCCTTCGTCGCAATGAATCTGCCCTCACCATGGGAAACAGGAATGGTGTGAATGTCTCCCACTTCTGTGTTTGCAAGCCACGGCGATTTAACTGATGCGATCCTGGTCCTGACGAGACAGGACGCATGCCTTCCAATACGATTGTAGGTGAGGGTTGGATTGGCTTGATCTGGCTCGGTTATGGTACCATAGGGAACAAGTCCCAGCTTGATGAGCGCCTGGAATCCGTTGCAGATTCCCAGCATCAGCCCGTCTCTATTTTTCAGTAGATCCTCCACAGCTTCCCTGACGGCTGGATTTCGGAATACAGCGGTAATGAATTTCGCCGAACCGTCCGGTTCGTCTCCTCCACTGAATCCACCCGGAATCATTACGATCTGGCTGTTTTTGATTCTTCTGACCATCTCGTCTATGGATTCAATCAGCTCTTCCTGCTTCAGATTTCTTACGATCTGTATTTGTGCTTCCGCACCGGCTTTTTCGAATGCCCGCTTTGTGTCCATCTCACAGTTCGTTCCGGGGAAAGCCGGAATAAATACTCTCGGTTTCGCAATCTTGACTGCCGGGGAGCGGGTTGATCGGATCGTATACGAAATCGTCTCCGGCTGCTCTGCGGCGGCCTCAGACGTTGTCTTTCTCTTTGTCGGAAATATGCCCTCCAGCGGTTGTGTCCATTTTTTTATGATTTCGTCCAGGGAGATTTCCATTGGTTCTCCATTGGTCTTTTCCTTCTCCCTTAACTGAACGGTCAGCTTTTTATGTTCCGCGGTTTTTCCGATTACTTTATATTGGGTCCCCACTAGCAGCTCCCCAAGGTTTTCACTTTCTGCGATTTCCAGGATCAGTGCACCATAATCGGGATTTAGAAGTTCTTTATCCGTAAGTTGTACCAGCTCAGCACCAATCTTATTCCCAACGGCCATTTTAACCAGAGAAATAAAGATTCCTCCTCTTCCAATGGTATTTGCGGACAAGAGCTTGCCTTCCAACGCCAACTCATGAACCCGTTTCATGTTTCTCCGGTATTGCTTGAACTCTATGATCTGGTTTTCGTCCCGGTCAGCAGTTATGGCAACCAGAATGCTGT
>Ga0366800_1057_pt1 | contig 16085 bp, 18 predicted proteins | sample BONcelN113001E14_FD_207034 | JGI IMG/M metagenome (GOLD analysis project Ga0366800, IMG submission 207034) | Enriched cells from coal bed in the Powder River Basin, Montana, United States - BONCAT cells N11 rep3 HSBNCT.N11.300.1.E14 ...
GGCAGGATGCCGCGTTTCTTCATATATTCATAAGCGGGATTGGGGCTCTTGGTGAAGGCTCTGTAAAAGTAGGCCGCGGCCTCCCGGTTGATTTCATAAAGTACAGTTCTTTCCCGTTCACCTTGAAAGTTTGTGCTTTTAATCTCGATTCCATACTCACCGGCAAGCTTTTCAACCGCTTCTGGAAAATCAAGATTGTTGTACCGTTGTACAAATTCAAGGACATCTCCTGTGGCTCCGCAGCCAAAGCAGGTAAAGATCTGTTTCGTATCTGAGACAACAAAAGAAGGTGTCTTTTCATTGTGGAATGGACAAACGCCTTTATAATTGCTCCCTGTTTTCTTTAGGGGCACATGACGTCCAATCACATCAACAATATTGCACCTGCTTTTAATTTCATCAACTATGTTATCGCTTAACCCCACACCCACATTTGTCTCCGTATCAATATAACGAGGTGAAATGTCCCCCATCTCGTTGAAACGCACATCTGTAAGAAAACTCTCTATAGTCGAAAATTTTCTACTGATGCGTTATAACCTTATAAAAGGAATTACAGTTACATATTCGACAAAAGTTGTGTCATTCCTTTTTTTCAGTAAAAAATATTTAAAAAAAAATTAGAGGAGACCGTTGGGTCTCCTCTACTTCCATCCTCTTGGGATGAATAATGTGCAGTAAATATTGATTGCATAACGATCCGTCATGCCGGCAATATGGTCCTTCACCACTTCGTCAATGCCAAACTCACCGATCATGGCCCGGGTTTCCGGCGGCAGCTCCTTCGGATTCTTTTTAAAGTAATCATAAAGTGCAAAGATCATATTTTTTACTTTATCCAGTTCCTCATCCTTTTTCACGATCTTGCTGTGGTACACGTTCTCAAACATGTAGGCTCTCAGCTTGTCCATATGAAAGCGGCGTTCGTCGCTCATCACGATACGGTCCATGCCGTCGCTGTTCCTGATCAGGTCGGTTACGAGGGTATTGATTCTCGCGCGGTGATCCTGCCCCAAAATCGTAACACAATCCTTTGGCAGGTCGGCTTCTTTAATCACGCCGCTGCGTAAGGCATCATCAATATCGTGATTGATATAGGCGATCCTGTCACTGAGTTTGACGATTTGCCCCTCCAATGTAGCTGGAACGATGTCTCCCGTATGATTTAAAATCCCGTCTCTTACCTCAAAAGTAAGGTTCATCCCTCTTCTCTTACCGCTTGGTTCCAAAACATCTGCCACTCTCAGGCTTTGCACGTTATGTTGAAAGCCGCCGGGATGCTTCTCATTCAAAAAGCTCTCTCCATTGTGGCCAAAGGGAGTATGCCCAAGGTCATGGCCCATCGCAATGGCTTCCGCCAGATCCTCATTTAAGGCCAACGCTCTGGCTATGGTCCTTGCGATCTGGGAAACCTCCAGCGTATGGGTCAAACGTGTCCGGAAGTGATCTCCTTCCGGAGCCAGAAAGACCTGGGTTTTATGCATCAGCCTGCGAAAGGCCTTCGAATGGACGATCCGATCCCTGTCCCTTTGATAGTCCGTCCTTACCTCGCATTTTGCTTCCTCATCTTGTCTCCCTTTTGTCTCCGCAGCCTTGGCGGCAAAGGGCGATAAGGTCTCATATTCTCTTTTTTCAAGATCTTCTCTTAATATCATCGTACTCTCCTGTCAATAAAAAACTGAAAGGGTATAGCTTATTTTACCTTTCAGCGTTGTTATAGTAAAGTGTTTTCTGGATAAATAAGGGACCTGACTTTAAAAGTCAAGTCCCCGGGCGACTCGCGCTCCAAACTCTTCATCCGCTTGTGTAAAATATCCTACAACCTTTCGTTGAATCTTATCATCAACAAACATCAAATGGTCTATGATGTTATCTACCAAACGATCCTGCTCTTTCGGGGACATCTCTCGATATCGTTCACCCGCTTGTGTGAAGTCATCCCCTTTCACAGCCTGATCCCGCTCAATCTTCCCTTCCACCCGGACCGCAGACGGGATTCTGCTTTGTGTGACCGATGCAGTAGCCTGGTATCTTTCTTGATTGACCGGAAACTGTTCATAGTTCGATCCGAGCCGATGCCTTTCTGCATCCATGGAGGCAAAGATTGCACCCTGGAGGAGCCGATCGAAGGAGAATTCTATCCCCGGAACAATATTAGCCGGGGAAAAAGCGGCCTTTTCTACTTCCTCTAAGTAGTCCTGTGTTGCTTTGTTCAATGTAAGCTTTCCAACCTTTAGAAGCGGAATCTTCGATTCAGGCCATGCTTTCGTCGCATCCAACGGATCAAAATCATATTGATCCTGCTGATCAAATGGAATGAGTTGTACATTCAGTTCATACTCCGTTAATTCTCCACGCTCCAGAGAATCGCAAAGATCCCTGGAAGCAGCATCGGGATCAAATCCAGCCAAGAATTCGGCTTCATGCCTTGTGATATTCTTAGTTCCCAGCATTGGTTTCCAATGATATCTTACCAATTGTCTTTGGCCGTTTTCAGAGATCCAAACGTAAGTATTTATGCTGAAGCCTTCCATATGACGATAGCTCTTAAGGGTACCGTTGTCAGAAAACAGCCATGTTACCATATGCGTGGCTTCCGGCGCTTCCGCTATATATTCCCAGAAACGTGCAGGCTCAGTTAGATTGGTGCTGGGTGAAGGCTTCAAAGCATGCATGAGCTCAGGAAAATGAATTGCATCACGAATATAAAAGACAGGCAGGCTGGTGCTGACCAGATCGTAGTTTCCTTCGGTCGTATAAAATTTGACCGCAAAGCCCCTCACATCACGCAGCGTATCCGCAGATCCCTTGGACCCGCTCATTGTTGAAAACCTGACAAGTACAGGAGTTTTCCGTTCGGGATTCTGCAAGAATGCGGCCTTCGTAAAATCACTCATCGGCATATATACCCTGAAATAGCCGTGTGCGCCTGTCCCTTTGGCAAAGACCACTCTCTCGGGAATTCGTTCCCTAACGAACCGGGTCAATTTGTCAATGAGCCGGACATCCTGCAGCAGAACGGGACCGTTCTTCCCTGCCGTTAATGAGCTTTCCTCCTTGTTCATCATGTCAACCTCCTTGATTTAATACTACAGTATATGAAACCAAGAGAAAAAAGGAGCATTTCAAATTCATAGAAACGCTCCTAAATTAGGAATATTGTTAAAATATTTTTACTAGCTTCTTAATCGCTCTCTCAGATCCATCACATTGGATTCGATGGTCTGTATCACACTTCGGAATTCCACATCATCTTTTCCGGTAGGATCATCAAGACCCCAATCTTCTTGGAGCCTGGCCGGAAGATAGGGGCATACCACATTGCACCCCATTTTGACAACAACGTCAACCTCCGGGATATCGGTCAGGAGCTTGGAGTATTGCGTTTTTTCCATATCGATACTGTATATTTCTTTCATCAGTCGGACTGCATCCTGATTGATCTGCGGCTTTGTCTCCGTTCCCGCCGAATAGCTTTCAAACACGTCTCCGGCAAAATGTTTCCCCAGTGCTTCCGCAATCTGGCTTCTGCAGGAATTGTGAACACAGATAAATGCGACTTTTGGTTTATTGACACTCATCCTATCTCCTCCTCTTACTTTCTTGCTGTATTGGCATCTAAATCTTTATACTCGTCAATTAGTGTGATCACCAGCCCTTTGATCGTATCTCTCAGCGCTCTGATTTTCACAAGCTTATCCTCTTCCGTTCCTTCCAGCGCACTGGGATCTGGCAGATTCCAATCCAGCACCCTTAGCGTCAAGGGGAATATCGGGCATTTCTGTCCGTTCTCTGTATCACATACTTTGACGATCATATTATACTTTCGTCCTTCTTTATAGAAGTCAAAAACCGAGTTCGTTTCATTTTTAGAAATATCGAAACCGATTTCTGCCATTGCCTTGACAACCAAGTCGTTTAACGGAGCAGGTTCAAGGCCGGCGCTCTCTGCAAGAAAATGCCCTTGCCCAAGATTATTTAAGAAGGCTTCTGCCATCTGACTCCTCGCCGCGTTATGAACACATACAAACAAAACTTTTATCATACTTTACTCCAATCAATACTTAATATCTTTCAACAACATTATATAATAGTATGAAATAGCAGAGATAAAGCCTTTGTTAATTTACTGTTAACTTTCTGTTAAATCATTCCCCCTGTTCCCTTTTATTTCTGTTTCAGGAAACCAGGATGTCGTATTATTGGCAATCTTAACAAGGATAAGCATAACGGGAACCTCAACCAGCACTCCTACGATCGTCGCCAATGCAACAGGAGACGTTGTTCCAAACAGTGCTATGGCTACAGCAACAGCCAGTTCAAAGAAATTTGAGGCACCAATCATTCCTGCCGGTGCAGCAATGTTGTGCGGCAGTTTTAACAGCTTCGCTGCAAGATATGCTACAAAGAATATTAGGAATGTCTGAATAATAAGCGGTACCGCGATCAATCCAATGTGCAGTGGATTTTCTACAATCACATTTCCCTGGAAGGAGAAGATGATGATCAAAGTGAGCAGGAGTCCAACAATTGTAATATGATTGAATTTAGGTAAGAAAGTATTATTTAAATACTCTTCCCCTTTGTTTCCTATAACAGTTAAACGGGTAATGATTCCTGCCGCAAGAGGGATAACAACAAATAATACAACGGATAAAATCAGGGTATTCCACGGAACCACAACGCCACTAATACCAAGCAGCAATGCTACAATTGGAGTAAAGGCAATCAGTATAATAATATCGTTGGTTGCAACCTGAATAACCGTATAGGCCGGATCCCCTTTTGTAAGATGGCTCCACACAAACACCATTGCGGTACAAGGTGCCGCACCAAGCAAAACTGCGCCCGCAAGATAGTCTTTCGCCAAATCAGGAGGTATGATTGATTCAAACACTACATAAAAGAAAAATGCCGCAATACCATACATCGTAAAAGGTTTGATGATCCAGTTTGTGATCCAGGTTACAAATAATCCTTTCGGATTCTTTCCTACATTTTTTATACTTTTAAAATCAACTTTCATCATCATCGGATAGATCATGATCCAGATTAAGATGGCAATTGGCACAGAAACGTTAGCATACTCGAATTGTCCTAAAAATTCAGGAATCATAGGTAAATACTTACCGATTACTATTCCAAGTACCATACAAAGTATGACCCAAACAGTTAAATACTTCTCAAAGAACCCAATTTCCGATTTTTTGTTTTTACTCATTTTATCACATCCTATTTCTCAAATTAAGGTTGCCCTTCTTAACAATTAATATTTTTCATTTCTAACCACGCAGCAAGCCGAATTAAATCCTCATCATAAGGTGGATTATTTCTAAGCGACTTTTCGATCAGATCACCAATAAAGGCGGTGTCCTCTTCTTTTATAATTGAGTAGTACACCCATTGAGCTTGCTTTCTGCCTTTTATGAGCCCCATCTTCTTTAAGTAGCTGAGATGCCGGGATGCCTTTGTCTGCATAATATCTAATGATTCATTGATATCGCAGACACACAGCTCATTTTCATAGAGTAGATTGAGTATTCTCAACCGTGTTTCATCTGACAATGCTTTTAGGACATTTACAATGTTCAGTATAACAACCCCCTTTAACATATCGATATATTTATATTTATATATATTTGCTTATACGAATATACTAGCGCATGCTTTAATTTATGTCAATCGAATTAACAGTAATTTAACAACAAATATAATATAAAATAAGTAAACCTTTTCAGAATAGATACTTCTTAACATTAAAAAAACGAGGAGGTAAACCCGCCCCGTTTTGAGCTATCCTACTCTTTCTTTAATCCTCTGAAAAAGGATTTCAGATTATCCGGAAGCACATATTCCTCACGCTCCGATACGCTTGCATTTGCATTGGAATACACTTCTTTCATGATTGCGTTAATGATCATAGCTGCCGGCGGTTCATTATATTCGTTTCCCTCATACTCCCATACTCTGCAATCAACAGAATCTCCGCAAAGATCCCCGCATTCCTTACAACCCGACTCTTTCACATTGAGAGCAATATCTCTTCCGTTGATTCGAATGGTTGGTGAGCTGATAAATTGATACTTGTTTGCCAGTTCTTCCGATTTGATGTTTACTTTATTAACCTGTATTTCATACCCTGCAGCACGCAGTACTTTGGAGACTTCATTAACCGCTTGGTCCAAATTTGTCTCAGTTCCCTGACATCGTTCACAAACAGTTAAATCCAGGTACAGAAAATCAATTGAGATCTTTTTTTGTTCCGGTTCAGGGCTACAGCAATTGCCACTCCCGCAGGAGCAACATCCAGAATGATTACTCATTTTTTCCACACTTTCTTATTTATTTTTGCAGATAGCACCATCTTTATCAAGATGGATCCACATTATCAACAAAACCCTTTAAACGATCATATGCTTCCTTGTTAATTGTGTATCTCATCCATATTCCATCCCGCCTGCCGTTGACCAATCCACTGTCGCAAAGAATCTTCATATGGTAGGATAACGTTGGTTGCGTAATATGGAATTCTTCCAGGACCTTACACGCACAAAGCTCACCTTGCGCAAGCATATGGAAGATTTTCAACCTCGTTTCATCACCCAGTGCTTTCATCATTAACGCATATCTTTTGTAGTCGGTATCCACAAACTCACCTCCCGCAGCTTAAGTTATTCAGCCTAATTTTCATCATTACATTATTTTTTCAAGAATCTTTATAATATCATTCGGTTTTAATACTTTGCCAAATGATACAACCTTGCCGTTTGCAACCAATCCCGGTGTGGACATAATACCATAGGCGGCTATTTCGGCAAAATCAGTTATCTTTTCGACGGTTGCTTCGACACCCATCTGTTTTATTGCTGCTTTCGTGTTTTCCTCTAACGTTGTGCAATTTTTGCAGCCTGTTCCCAAAATTTTTATTTCTAGCTTGTCACTCATAGAAAATTCCTCCCACTATCTTTTTCATTTAATATTTATTATATCAGAATCCTAAATAAAACATATAGAATCCCAGAAGAAGAATGATCGTGCCCATGGCATATTTTAAGATGCGGCTGAACATTCCATACTTGTTACTTGCAGTTAACTTACGCACAAACACCAAAGAAGTACCTGCGACAACAACCAGTATCCCATGGCCTATCGAATAAAGCAGCAGCAAAGCAACTCCCATCAAGACATTTCCACTTTTGGCTACAATAGCTAAAAGGACAATAAGCACGGGGGTGGCACATGGCGAAGAAAAAAACCCTCCCAGTATCCCAGCGATAAAAGCTCCCACATACCCTCGTTTATTGCTCTTTGACAAAAACGAAGACGATGGAATAAAGTTGAATATCTCAAAGGTCTGTAATGCCATAAGTACCATCAGAACACCTAATAACAGATACCAGATAGAAGAAGATGTTCCCATTAGCTTCCCAAGCAGAGAAGCTGCAGTCCCTAATATTGTAAACGTTACAGCCGTCCCAAATGCAAAAGTCAGTGATAACGCAAACGCTTTTTTTGTATCATTTCCGCTTGCACCTCCAACATATCCAATTACAAGGGGAACGGTAGACAGCGAACACGGTGTAAAGGATGTGAGGATCCCTGCAGCAAGCGCAAGCAGCGGTGAAATCCATAGATGATCATGGATCAATTGTGATAACGTTTCCAACCACTCATTGATCATTCTTCAAGCCCCATTTCTATCAATACATCCAATAGCTGTTCTTTTGTCATTCCACCTTCATGCATAGTGAAAACATGCTCGTTCGTCTTTTCGGACTGATACATTGTCATGCCCAAACCTGCGGGGTCTGAAGGAGTATAAGGTTTCCCATCTTTATCAAAGAACATCTGCGTAGGAATTAAACTGAGCGGATACCCTTTTGCCGCTTCCGGGTATTTCCAAACATCTACAAACTTAATAATGGCTTTACCGCGTAATTCTTCATTCAGTTCCTTTAATACAGGGGCCATTTCTTTACAAGGATCACAACTATCCGCCCCAAAATCAATGATGATCGGCAGGCCATAGCTCTTGAGCTGTTCCATATCTATTTCGGTCGCCTCGAGAACAAAGTCAGGATGATCCGATCCAATTTCGGGTTCTTTATCATTACTATTTTTGACATACCATATCCCGGAAACGCTTAGGATGATAAGGATTGATAAAACAATTCTGACAAGACTTTGTTTATTGCCTTTATTCATCAGCCGTTACCCCCACACGAACAATTGCATCCGCAATCCTCATTTTCAGTCTTGTTACCATTTGGGGGAATCCAACCTGTATTATCACCCACATATGTAATGGCACCGACAGGGCATAAATTGCCGCATCCATGACATTTATCGACACAGTTTTCAGGACTTACTACAATTGGAGCTGGTGCTTTTTCTTTGTTATAAACACCATGTGAGCATTTTTCAATACAAGTTCCGCACTCAGTACACTTAACATAATCAATCACCGGATACCATAATTTTGTCATTTGTCTATTCCTCCATAATTCAAAAATATTAAACAATTAAAAAACTAAACATATTAAAGATATAACCAATAAAGAGAATACCTACCGATACGATCAAAACAAATACGCCAAGCAGCTTGGGCTTTACCGCCTTTCTTAACATGATAATGGATGGAAGTGATAATGCAGTTACAGCCATCATAAAGGACAGGATTGTTCCAAGTCCGATTCCCTTGGAGAACAATGCCTCTGCAATCGGCAGCGTACCAAAGATATCAGCATACATCGGAATCCCAACAACCGTGGCAATCAGAACAGAGAACGGGTTCTCTTTCCCCAGTATGCCTTGTATCACTTCTGCCGGGATCCAGTTATGAATCAACGCACCAATTCCTACGCCGATTAAGACATAAAGGTAAACCTTCTTTACGGTATTTTGCATTTGTTCTTTTGCATATACAATTCGGTCTTTCCTGGTTAGATCCGGAACTTCAATATCCACACTTCCTGCAGCTTTGATGTATTGTTCAATTTCATCCTCCATCCTAAGTCTTTCGATGAGCGACCCACCAAGAATTGCAAGAATCAGTCCCACAACAACATAAGCAATGGATACTTTAAATCCGAAAATGCTCATAAGAAGTACAAATGCGCCTAAATCAACCAATGGGGATGAGATCAAAAACGAGAATGTAACGCCCAATGGCAGCCCTGCATTCGTAAAACCTATAAAGAGAGGAATTGACGAGCAACTGCAGAATGGTGTAACTGTTCCCAGCAGCGCGCCCATGGCATTTGCTGTGATTCCTCTGTATTTTCCTAAAATCTGCTTTGTCCTCTCCGGAGGGAAATAACTTTGGATATAGGATATTACGAAGATCAATACAGATAGCAGAATCAGTATTTTTATAATATCATAGATAAAAAACTGAATGCTTCCACCCAATCTTCCGGTAATATCTAGACCAATTGAATTGAGACCATCTCCAATTACTTCGTTCAGCCATCTCATGCCAAGTATTTGATATTGAAAAAAGTCCCATATTGATTTTATTGCATTCATAAATGCCACCACTTCTCTTTCATAATATATGAACCTTTTAGATTTCAATTGATATTAACAAAATGTAATCTAATAGAGGTTTATCTATGTATTATTATATGCAACACATTTATAAATGTCAATGTGTTTCGAGAGATAAACGAAAATAAAAAGCGGTGAGGTAGAAGGGGGATTTCATAGAAGTAAATGAATTAAACTTTAATAATTGTAGTAATAAGATTGTTAAATGAATGAATTATCATACAAGCCCATAAAGAATTTGACCTTTTCAAAATATACCCTTGGAATAATCCGAATGCAAATGTAAACACAATAGACAGCATAAAGAAAATGATTTTCTCATGACTCATCATTCCGCTCTCATACCATTTAGGAAAATGTATTAGCACAAATAATATCGATGATATGGCATTAGCATACCTGAATCTTATTTCCTCCTGAAGTTTCTGCAATATAAATCCTCTAAAAACTACTTCTTCTGTTAGCCCTATTAAAATTATCCTATGGATCCATGTATATAAATCAATATTAAAATCAAACTTACCATCCCCCATAATATAATTTCTTATTACATGATATAAAACAATCATAAATCCAAAAATTACTCCGTAAATCAGTCCTCGCGTTATATTATTGTTTAATTTTAAATATGTAATAGGGCTCACTTTATAAATATTACTTAAAATGATAAATACAGGTATCGTCCACACAATATATTTGATGCTATTTAAGATTAAGATATTCAAAACAAACTTACTGCTTAAATCATTCGTAAAATATAACGAATAATAAACCCATACAATAAAAAAAATTAAAATATACACTGTAAGAAAACACAAACTTTTTTCTTTATTGGCCTCGTTATTATTTATCATTTAAATACCACCAATCCCAATCAATATGGCGCCGATCATCTTGGTCCTTCCGGATTATAATAGGCACCCCATTTAAGCCTTTATTAACTTTCCTACAGTATATATTCATCGTTGCAAAATTTCCATAACTAATGAAAACTTGCAAAGCAAATGAGTTAAGTATATAAAAAAACAACAGACAGAGCATACACAAATACTGCGTAGTCTATCTGTTATTAAGGTTTCGTTAACTGCTTAATTGTTTGATTATCTCGTTTCTTTATTTTCTTCCGGTGCTTCCGAATCCGCCCCGGTCCTCTGCTGCCAATTCTTCAACTTCCTCAAATTCTATGGCAGGCTGATTTTTCTCGATTCGGAACTGACAGATCCTATCGTTTACTTCGATCACCGTATCACGAAGTGCGTAGACCGGCATATGCCACCAATCGCCCGGACCACTAAATTTATTATCCACGATCCCGCAGTGGTTGGTTTGTATGACTCCAAAGGTTTTAAAGGTACTGCTCCGTGGAACGATATGCGCTTCATAGCCTGTCGGCAGCTGCATCGCAACACCCAAATGAATCAGCTTGTACTCCCCCGTCTTGAGTTCCACCCGTTCTGCCGCTCGCAAATCGATCCAGTCTGATTTTCCTTCGATATATTCCAGTCTCTTTATATCCTGATTGAGATACTTTATTTTTATTTGCTCCATACCCTGTTCCTTTTAATCAAATAATCCAACCGATTTGCTTACTATGACTGAATGATCTTCTTCAGATCCACCTTATTTCTGCCGATTAGAATGCCGGAATAATTGTGTATTTCCGTAATCATATCAGAGATTTCTCTGATATGATCCATGGTCACTGCGTCAATGCTTGCCATGACTTCTTCCACAGTATAGATCTTATCCTGCAGAAGCATATTTTTTCCGATGGAGAACATACGACCGTTGACATTTTCCAGACTGAAGATATAGTTTCCCTTTAGCTGTTCCTTTGCTGTCTCCAATTCATCTGCCGTGACGCCATCCTTTTTCAGCAAGCTCAGTTCATCTTGAATTCCATGTAAAGCATCCTTGATCTTATCATGGCTGACACCGGCGTAAATATTGAAATACCCGGTATTGCTGAAGGAACTGGACATGGAATATACGGAATATGCCAGACCCTTTTCCTCTCTGATATTCTGGAAAAGTCTTGAGCTCATACTGCCGCCCATGATATTGTTCAGCAGTACCAGGGAATAATATCGCTCATCATCAAGGGCCAGGCCTTTTAATCCGAGACAGATGTGAGACTGCTCGATATCCTTCACCTTCACCTTGTAGTTCGGCTGATATGATGCTTCCTCATGGACTTTAGACGTTTTATTGTCATTCAGTTCCATAAGCTTGCAGTCAAACAGTTCGCAAATATGTTCCTGATCAAATCTGCCGCATATGGAAATCACGATGTTATCCCTCGTGTATTCCTCACTGATATATTTTTTAATCGTATTGCGCGTAATTCCCTGCAGCGATTTCGGAGTTCCGATAATAGATTTCGCCAACGGATTCCCTTTGAAGACCAGTTCGCTGATGATATCATGGGCGTCATCCTCGGGAGAATCCTCAATCATCTTGATTTCTTCATAGACAACTCGTTTTTCTTTTTCCATTTCCTCCTCATCGAACTTTGAATTTATAAACATGTCAATGAGGATATCCGCCGCTTTATCTACATTGCTGGCCAGGGTTTTCAAATAATAGCAGGTCGCTTCCTTACCGGTAAACGCATTGATCTGCCCCCCGATCTTGTCCACATCCTCTGCAATTTTCTTTGCGCTTCTGTTTTCTGTACCTTTAAAAAGCATATGCTCAATGAAATGGGAAATACCCGAGTTCTTTGCTGTTTCATCTACAGAACCGGCTTTCACCCAGATTCCGACAGAAACTGATTGTACATAAGGTATTTCCTCCATCACAATTCGAACGCCGCAATTCAGCTTTTTATTTATTATCATTCTGCCTCCACTTTCCTTCTTTTCGTATATCATGTAATATGACTTTGAAAACATGATACAATGATTCCTACCTTGCAGCATCGCCGCATTGAATGGTGGAATCATTATACCATGTAATATGACTCTGTAAACACAATTCAATGAATATTATATCTTTAATGCGACAGCCTGTAAAGAGGGACGATCTCGATCTTCTGCTCCCTGATTTTTTCGATGAGGACAGGTAGTGCTTTTAACGTTTCTTCCTTCGGGTGCATCAAAACGATCGCGCCGTTTAATCTCTTTTTCAGCACCCGGTCTTGAATGACTTCCGCGGTGGAGCCTTGTCTCCAATCGATGGTATCGGAGCTCCACAAGGCCATCTGATAGCCCAAGCTTCGGCAGAGCTCTACCGTGGTTTCATCATAATCCCCCGAAGGCGGGGCAAAAACATTCGTTTTAACTCCCAATATATCCAGTATAACCGCTTCTGTTTTTAATATTTCCTCTTTTATTGCATCCACGGAATTTTGTGAACATAATTTATGACTATAACCATGACTTTGAATTTCATGTCCGGCCTGATACATTTCCTTTAATAGTTCCGGGTGGTTTTCCGCCCATCGGCCGCTGACAAAGAAAGTAATATGAATATTATTATCCTGAAATACCTTTAGCATGTCGGGAATCACTTCTTCTCCCCAGTCCACATTGCAGCTGAATACCAGCTGATTACTGTTGGGAAGGCCGCTGCGAATCACAACGCCTTCTTCATTGGGCGCCAGACTCTGGAGCTCCTTCTCCTTCATCGCAGAGCGATTTTCTAAAAGAATCGATCCCAGCGAGAAAATCTGATATGCAAAGAGTAAAGAAACAGTTGTAAAGACAAAGAAAATAAGTAGTTTACCGGTTTTCATATAAACACCCCCAAACATTCTATGCTTGGGGGTGAAGAAATATAATCTTTGTTATTTATTTGCCTTGGCGATGTTGTCTCTGATCAGAATCAGTTTATAAATAACCGTTGCTGCTTCCGCTCTCGTTGCTTTCCCCTGCGGGTTATAATTACCCTCTGGATAGCCGCTCATGACGCCTGAGGAAACAATCTTGGTAACCGCTTCGTTCGCCCAAGGGCTGATCATTGTGCTGTCGGTAAAGCCTGTTCCTGCACTCGTTTCCGGAAGAACCAATTCGGTGCTTCTGGTGAAATTACTCAGCATGATTGCCATCTGTTCTCGTGTAATATTATCATTCGGTGCAAAGGTTACTTCGTCGATTCCGTTGACTATGCCGTTGGCAAAGCCCCAGTTGACATAGTTGTAATACCACTCTACCGCTGGTACGTCCGTAAAGCCGGCAGGAACCGTCTGGGACGGATCCAGACCATAGATCGTCTTTGAAAGCATCGTCAGGAATTGTGCTCTCGTGAGAGAAGCATCCGGCTGATAATAGTTACCACCCATTCCGTTGACGATTCCTCTAGCCGCCAATCTTCCGATATATTCCCGCGCCCAATGGGACGTGGTATCCTTAAAATCAATGAGAGAGGCACCGACCTGAACCGGAATGGTCTTCGTCACACTGTTGTATGCCACATAGATATTCCCTGCGATCCCCGCTTCACCGGCCGCTTTGAAAAGACCGTTCGCATCAATTGTGCCGATAGCAGGGTCACAACTGAAAGTGAACAGGCTGTCCTTGCTTGCAATGGGCGCATAACCGAATTTAGCCGTTATATTGATGTCGGAGGATTTTCCGGGATCGATGACGAGATTCTGCACATTCGTCGTAAACGTAATATTATTTTCTATATTGATTTCCGTTGTCGTGCTGATATTTCCGCTTTCCGCTTCGATGACCGCTGTCCCAACCGCATTCCCTGCAGTAAACAAGCCGTTCTGATTGATGGTACCTGCCGAATCCTCCACACTGTAGTCCACGCTGTTTCGTAAAGCAACGGATTCATATTTGTCATTCGATGCGTAGGTGATCAATTGAATATCGGCACCGGGCATCGCCAGCGGCTGGCTTGCGTAGGTATGTAAATTTTCTACTTTGGAGCTTCCCGTATCCCGATAGACCAGAAAAAGACCATTCGTTGTTTTTCTCTGGGTTCCGGAGGAAGGTGAATTCTTTTGTACCGCTTTGGAATCCTTTCCGCCTTCCCTTACGTTCATCACCGAGGAGCCGCCTCCATCCATGTTAACGACGGTGGTGCAGCCCAATGCCATCAGGTGCTTCACCATATCGGTAAGACCAAGGCCTGCAGAGAAGCCCGGCTGTCGTCCATCCAGCACATAGAGCAGGGTACTTCCATCCGGCTTGATGCCGATTGCAGTTCTCGGGTTTATGTTGGTCCCGTTTGAAACAATCTGTCCATTTTCGCACATGACGTAGTAAACACCAAGTGCTTCCCTGCTATTTCTTAAACCTCCGTTGTTCCAGTCCTCGACGGAAATCTCAACGGTGCTTCCGGGAACAAGGTACGAGATCGGAATCGCATAAGGGGAATCTGCCGCTGCAGATAGAACGAGCTGATTGTTTCCGATGGGCGTATTGGTTGTCCCGTTTTTAACTTGAACAACAGTCGCAGTAATGGTGCCGCCAACCGTCGGTTCTGTATTATCAGCAGATCCTGCATCCAGAATCACTTCAACCGAATTAGCGGACGTTTTTGTAGTGGATGCGTATTGTCTGTTGAAAAGATGCAGCGCTTTGGCCCCGCCATGAGGTATATTAAAAAATCCGATGGGTGCGGTCCAGTCCGTTGGCACATTTACCATCTGCTGGGTGGCAGCAGGGGGCGTTGTAACTGCTGCACCGGAGGTCTGCGTCGGATCTACAACAGGCACTTCAACCGTTGTTGGGATATTGATCGTTCCTTTTAGAGAATATCCAAGATTGACCTTTTCCAAGGATGCCGCTCCGTTTTCATTAAACGAGATGACATATTCCGGTGCATATCCGGAGGTTTTGATCTTTCCTTCATGAATGGTCAGACCTTTTGGTGCTCCTGTGGCAGTGTCATACAGATCGCCGTTAATTCCCGCTACAACCTTATACCCCTGACTTTCCAACGTATTAACCATGGTATTCATGGTATAGGTTCCTGTAACCTCGCCTTCAAACACATAGGGCTTTAAATCCGACCCTTCCAGATCCGCGTTTACAAAATAGGTTCGTTCGATGCCGTTCGTGCTGTGCCCCGCCAATTGTTCTGAATATGTAGTATCGTCGTAGATCTGTGATTTGGTCTGATAGTATACATTTCCAATCCCATCCTGGTACGAAAATCCAGTTAAAAATGTTCCTGCCACCAATGTAAATGTTAAAATACTTGCGGTGAATCTTTTGCTTTTCATAAATGTCATTTATCCCTTTACCCCCCAAACTATACTGCTAAAAAATATTGCATTCGTTTCATTCTAACACCCCTCGTCCGCTTTGTTCAAGTTACACTTCCATTACAAAGAACAGACCTTCTACCTCGATTTGAAACGGAACATGTGATCACCGAAACAATCCCCGTTATACAGGATGATCACAACATCCGGATCATATTTCTCGGCATATTCGGCAACGGAATCCTTAAATAATCTTACGTCCAATGCCGTGACTTCATTTACTCCGGTAGACAAAAATGAATAGATTGGCAGACCGAAGGAGTCCTTGATCAATAGGATCTTGCTTCGTTGGACTTTATGATTGACAAATTGC
>Ga0366800_1060_pt1 | contig 15661 bp, 15 predicted proteins | sample BONcelN113001E14_FD_207034 | JGI IMG/M metagenome (GOLD analysis project Ga0366800, IMG submission 207034) | Enriched cells from coal bed in the Powder River Basin, Montana, United States - BONCAT cells N11 rep3 HSBNCT.N11.300.1.E14 ...
CTCCAAAGACAATGACCACGGCAAGGATCGGAACCAGTGCGCATAGGACGAAAATATTTTGCGCGGTTGCGTCTTCTGTCATTTCAGTAAAGAATATCACTGAAGCAATAATGATAGCCACGCCAACGATAAAGCGTAAGGTAAGTCCCACGTAAGCCGTGATCAGCTTACTCTTCCTTGACTGACTCCACTGATTCTCCATCAAAAAATTCTTCATCCAATCTCCTTGGGAGCTGCCCTCCCGCCAGTTCAAAGATAGCATCTGCATATATTCTAGCACATTTTATGAGGTTGGTCACTGTAATATACTCATTTTTCTGATGGGCAAGCTCTGGTTCCCCGGGGAAATCCGCCCCGAATGCAATGGTATTCTTGCACGCCCTGGCGTAAGTCCCTCCGCCGATGACCTGCGGCTCACAGTTCTCATCACCTGTATGTTTTTTATATACCTCCATAAGGGTTTTGATCATCTCATCGTCCTTCGGCATATAAATCGGAGCTTTGTGTTCCTTTTTGACAATCCCGAGATTGTATTTATTGATAACAGGCAGAATAGACGCATAGACCTGTTCCTCGTTCATCGTTACCGGATATCGGATATTGATGGTCACACTGGCAGACTCGTCGTCGATATTCACCATTCCCACGTTGAAAATCAACTTGCCGGAGGGTTCATCCGCAAAGCCGCAGCCGATGGACTCACCGCACAGATCAAAACCGATGTGATTATTGTAAAAATCGATAAAGTCACGTGCATCCTCATTTTGCAGGTTGATCTCTTCGAAGAATTTCATCAGAATGGAAACCGCGTTCAAGCCCTTGCCCGGTCTGGCACCGTGGGAAGAAATCCCCAATGTTGTGATTTCCAAGTTCTTACCGATTCCCTTTGCATTGATTTGGTGTCCGGTACTTTTTCTGTACTCGGCAAGCTTTTCCTTGATTTCATCATAGGAGTCTGCTTTGATCACTGCTCTAGCATGATCGGCCACCATATTCGCCGCATTTCCTCCGGTCATGGTTCTCAGGGCTACACCCTTTGCATTGGCCGAAGATTTTCCGATTTTCTTTGCAAGGTCAAAGATCAGGATCCCCATTTCTCCGTGGATAGCGGGGAAGTCTCCGTCGGGTGTAAAACCGAAATCGGGTTGCTTTACCCTCTTCAGGTAATAATCCATTCCCTTCCAGCCTGTTTCCTCATCCAGGCCCAGGATCATGCGCACCTTCTTCTCCGGAACGACGCCGGCATCCTTTAAGGCCTTCATGGCATAAAAGGCCGCAACGGTGGGTCCTTTATCATCAATGGCTCCACGCCCGTATATCCTGTCCTCTACCAGCTCGCCGCCAAAGGGATCGTAATCCCAGTCCTTCCCTTCCGGCACCACATCCAGATGACACAGGATCCCCATGATTTCATCACTGGTTCCGATCATCTCGCCCTCTTCATCCAGCAAATAGCCGCCGAAATCGATGTGTCCACCATAGTTGTCGATATTCTCCGTGTCAAAGTCTTCTTTTTTTGCTTTTTTCAGCATATATTCAAATGCTTCCTGCACGCCCGCACCAAAGGGAGCATCACCAAGGGGCTCAGCGGCAACGCTCTTTATCGCGATCAACTCCTGAAGGGTGTTGATCATTTCCTCCCTGTATTCGTCTATCAGATCTAAATAATTTCTCTCCATTATTTTATCCCCTCCCAGTTTATTCTATCCCGGTGACATGAGCGTATACATTCTCATAGAAAACCGTGAAACCGATTACCTCCTTTGATGCGAAGCATCTCAAAGGAGGCGGTTTTCGAGAGGATCATGCGCTCACATCACTGTATGGTTCTGATATACTCATCCCCCAGCAAATCTCTGATATCGGCTAAGGCCTGTTCTGCCCGAGACAGATGTCCCGATTCGGCGAGGGAAGGATTCTCCGGCAGGTCGTCATCCAGAGGAATGATGGTATAAACGTCTTTTCCATTCTTTTTGTACTTATCCACCCAGACAGGGATGACATCCATGTTGACGGAGCGCACTTGTGCGGTACTTTTCATATATTCAAGATGAACCCGTGCTATGATACCCTGTTCCGTATACCGGTTGTCCAGCGTTTCCGTTCTCTGGTTGGAAATAAAGTTCCCCATGGAATAAAAAACAGGGACCTCCCTGCCTGTTGTCTCGTCTGAGAGCATTTCCATTCCCTGAATCACATGGGGATGAGACGAAAAAATCACATCTGCGCCGTAACTAGCCGCTTCTCTTGCCATATATTGCTGGTACTCGTTTGGAGAGCGCTGATATTCCTCACCCCAATGGAAATAGCAGATTACGATCTCCGCCCCGTCGGCTCTGGCATTCTGTATGCTCTGCTGTACCTTCAGCAGATCCTCATCCAGTGTGTTGTAATTGAAGGTATTTAATAGCGCCCAGGCATCGCTGGAAACCTCATTTCCGTTGATGGTTGGGATCGAGTCGATGATAGGAGTCTCATACAAATATGCGACAATCCCTATCTTCACATTCTTTACCTCGAGAATGGTAAAATCTTTTTCACCGTCCAGATGGGTGCCAGCTGTCTCAAGGCCTGCCTCCCTGGCGATTTCAAGGGTTCTTTTCATCCCGGATATGCCTTTATCCATGATATGGTTGTTGGCCGTCAGTGCCACGTCGAAGCCGGCTTTTTTCAAGGCCGCAGCCAAACTTTCCGGTGCGTTGAATACGGGATATCCCGTATAACTCCCCCCGGCAAAGGTGGTCTCAAGATTGCACAAGGCCAGATCCGACTTTTCAATATATTTTTTTACGTACTCAAAATTATTGTCAAAATTATAGGATTCAGTGCTGGGGTCATATTGCGCTGGTATTTGCGGCTTATGAACCATGACATCTCCAACCGCAGATATCATAAGAGAAATCGCTTGCTCCTCCACAAAAGGAGGCTGTGCGGGTTCGACTTCCGGTTCTTCCTCATGCAAAAGAGGCGGGATTATGATCCATAGTCCCACCGCAATGATTAATCCTGCCAATATGATATAATACTTTTTCATAGGATTGTGTGCTCCCTAGACGGATTCCACTCCGGCAATCTCCGGATACTGCTCCTTAAGAATTCTTTCAATCACGCCCTTCAAGGTTGCCTGTGCCCCAGGGCATCCGTGGCAAGCGCCCTGCAGCCTTACTTTGACAATTTTGTCTGCTGTGTATTCCACAAATTCCACATCTCCGCCGTCTCTCTGTAAAAACGGACGAATGTTTTCAATCGCTGCTTTAATATTCGGTTCCATGTTTTTCCTCCTTATCGCCATGTAGGCTCAACTGTATATATATGAACAAATTTACCATTTATTATGGTCTTAATCGATACGGATTTGATTGGGTCTCCATTCGCGTCAAAGGTAATATTCCCACATGCCCCGGCGAAATTCTTTGTTGCAGCCAGCTGCGTTCTGATTGCCTCCCCATTCACCGAGGTTCCTGCGGAACCGATGGCATGAACGGCGAGCAAATAGGCATCAAACCCAAGAGCGACATCGCTTGGCGGCTCAGCATCCTCTCCGTATTTTTCCCGGTAAGCCTTTAAAAATACTTCCGTATTTTCTGTGATCCCTGCCTCCGGATCAAAGTAGGTAGAGAAGGCCGCTCCTGCAACAGCAGTTCCGCCATCCTTCACGAAGTCCTCGCTTTCCCACTTATGAGTACCGATAAAAAGTAACTGAATTCTCATTTCCTCCGCCTGCTTCATGATCTTTATTGCATCGGAATTCTTGCTGGCAAGAAGCACGACTCCGGTTCCGGAATCCTTCACCTGCTGAAGCTGCTTTTTAAAATCCTCTCTTTTGGAGGTATACTCAATGACATTGGAAATGGCATTTTCATCTCCGGTCAGCTGAACCATCTTGTCCATGAAGGTCTGTGATACGGCGGCGGCATAATCGTCATCCGCGTCTCTGAATATCGCTGCCTTGCTTGTCCCGATCTGCTCTACGGTATACTTGGCCAATGCCACACCCTGAAAGGATTCTACAAAACAGGTCCGGAACGAATACTCACTGCTGCTTGTCACCAAGGGATTTGCCGATGTGATGGTGATGGAAGGGATATTCGCATTGGTAAAGTACTCCACGCCCACAAGTGACAGTGTACTTCCATAGCTTCCCAGTACGATGGAGACCTTCTTGTCAACCAGATCCTTCGCGGTGGAAGCGGCCACATCAATATCGGATTTATTGTCCGCGTACACCAATTCCACTTCTTTGCCAAGGACCTCCGGGAACAGCTCATGGGCAAGTTCAATTCCCTGCAATTCCAGTTCTCCATGTTCTTTTTCTTTTCCGGATAACGGTTCAAACACGCCAATTCGTATCACATCCGTATCCTCTGTATCTCCCGTAAGAAAAGTGCTTGTAAAGTTATTCAGTGTCGTACAACCTGAAAGCAAGGTGGTGAATAGGAATATGAGCATGACAATTGCTGCAATTTGTCTTTGTTTCATTTGCATTGTTCTCTCCAAGATAAAATATCATAAACTTCTCGCTTTAAATCGGTTTAATATGGTTCTACGAATGATTTGTAAACGAACTTGTCGCTCTGGATGGTCTTTATAACAGCAGGCTTGATCGCGTCCCCGTTATCATCAAAGGTAATATACCCGGTCGATCCTTCAAAATCCTTTGTCTTTGCGAGGGTATCTCTGAGGGTAGGTCCGTCTGCCGTTCCGGCCTTCTGAACCGTTTCGAGCGCCAGCAAGTAAGAATCGAAGCCAAGCGCGGTTACGCCGTCAGCGAGAGTGTCCTTGCCATACTTCTTCGCATAAGCGTCAAGAAATTCCTTTGTTCTTTCCGTCTGCGGGGCAGCAGGATCATAAAAGCTGGTGTAAACAGCGCCTTCTGCCGCTTCACCTGCAATCTGGATTACTTTAGGCGTTTCCCAGGTGTTGCCGCCCAAGAACGGAATCGTGATTCCGAGCTGTCTGGCCTGTTTCATGATCTGCGCGGATTCCGTGAAGTTGCCCGGGAAGAAGATGGCCTGAGCATCAGAGTCCTTGATCGCGGAAAGCTGGGCCCTGAAGTCATTTTCGCCTGCGTTGTAGCTACCTATGCTTGTGATGCTGTTTTCATCTCCAGTCAGCAGCTTGAAGTTTTCCATGAAGACCTTGACAAGGGTTATGGAATAGCCGCTGGACTCTTCCTGGATAACGGCGATCTTCCTGTAGCCGCCTTCCTTGAATGCATAGTTTGCCATTACTTTTCCCTGGAACGGATCAGTGTAGCATACTCTGAAGTAGTATTCATTTCCGAGGGTTACGAGCGGATTTGTGCAGGATGTTCCGATTGCAGGCACCTGCGCTTTTTTAAAGATCGGTCCTGCAGCAATCGAATTGGAGCTTCCCCAGCTGCCCAGTACGATGTTTGCACCAAAATTCTCCACTAGTTTTTTTGCCGCGTTTTCAGATTCGATTCTGTCGGATTTGTTGTCAGCATACATGAGCTCTACAGGGATTTCTGTTCCGTCAATGGTTACAGTCGGATAAAGCATATGGGCAAGATCAATACCCTGCTTTTCCAGCTCTCCGCCGGCTGCATTCGCACCTGTCAACGGTTCAAATACTCCGATCTTGATCGTTTCTGGCAGTGCGCCTTCTTCGCCGGCTGTATCTCCACCGCCGCAGCCTGCCATGAATGCAGACAGCATCAGCGTAGTCACCAACAAAGATGAGACTTTTCTCATTATTTTTCTCCTTTATTGTTACTCTCCCAGGTAAGCCTTCCTAACCTGGTCGTTGACCAGGAGTTCTTTTCCCGTACCGGAAATAGTGACGACTCCGGTTTCCATTACATAGCCGTAATCAGAAATTTCCAGAGCTGCCTTCGCGTTCTGCTCGATCAGCAACACGTTCACTCCCGCCTTGTTGATCTCCTTGACGATGTTGAAAATGTCCTTTACGATAAGGGGCGCAAGTCCGAGGGATGGTTCGTCCATCATCAGGAGCTTGGGACGGCCCATCAGTGAGCGGGCTACCGCCAGCATCTGCTGTTCTCCTCCGGAAAGCGTCCCTGCCGGCTGCCATATTCGTTCTTCCAACCGCGGGAAAAGTTCCAATACCCATTTCCTATCTTTGGCGATTTCAACTTTGTCTTTTCGTGTATATGCGCCGAGGGCGATATTTTCATCTACTGTAAGATCCGGGAATACTCTTCTTCCTTCTGGAGTGAGTATGACACCGCTTTTGACGATATCCTTCGTTTTTTGATTCGTGATATCTTTTCCGTCATAAACAACCGAGCCGGAAGTTTTCTGGATTAGACTCATGATCGCTTTCAGGGTCGTGCTCTTCCCCGCTCCGTTGGCACCGATCAGGGAAATGATTTTGCCGTCTTCTACGTTCAGGCTGATGCCTCTCAGGGCGTGAATTCCACCGTAGTGGACTTGTAAATCCTTAATTTCCAGCATTATTCATCCACCCCCAGATAAGCTTCGATTACTCTCGGATTGTTCTGGATCTCGGCAGGATTGCCTTCCGCAATATTGATCCCGTAATCCAGGACATAGATCCTTTCGCAGACTCCCATGACCAGTTGCATATGGTGCTCGATCATCAAAATCGAAAGATCAAAATCATCCCGGATCCTACCGATAAAATGCATTAGTTCATCGGATTCCTGCGGATTCATGCCTGCCGCAGGTTCATCCAATAGAAGCAGAGATGGCTTTGTGGCCAATGCTCTGGCGATTTCAAGGCGCCTCTGCTTGCCGTAAGGCAGCGAGGAAGCGATATCATTCTTATTTTTGTCAAGACCGAGAATCCGCAGAAGGCTCATCGCATCCTCTCTCATCCACTGTTCCTCCTTGCGGTTCAACCGGAAGGTGGCAGAAAAAATATTCGCCTTGATATTCATATGTTTTGCTATCAGTACGTTTTCAAAAACAGTGAGGTCTTTGAAAAGCCTGATATTCTGGAAGGTTCTGGCAACCCCCATTTTGGTGATCCGGTCAGGAGATAGGATCATTGATTTTGTATATTTCCCCTTGTTTTCCCCTTGGTAAAACTCTTTCATTTTCCCACGGGGATAATTGGTTATGATTAAATTATCATTCAGATACAGTGCTCCGTTGGTCGGCGCATACACTCCCGTCACGACGTTGAATGCCGTGGTTTTCCCTGCGCCATTCGGTCCGATCAGTCCGATGATCTCGCCTTTTCGAACTTCAAGGCTTAGATTATTAACCGCAACGACCCCTCCAAACTGCATTGTAATGTCTTCCAGACGAAGCACGCTTGGTTTTACGTTATCCATTCAGAGCTCCTCCTTTTTTCGAATTTCCCCAAAGTCTGTTTTTGACTCTTTTGAAGAGATTGAGCAGGCCATCCCAAGAGAATTCCTTCTGTCCCATGATGCCTTTTCTCCAGAAAAGAACCACCAGCATGAGGATGAGCGAAAAAACGACCATTCTGAATCCGGTACGAAGCAGCGGCACCTGAAAATCTCCGATCATCATTGTCTGATCGAGGAAACGCAGCCACCATTCCTTTGCCGCTGTAACCAGAAAAGCCGCAAGAATACTTCCTGTCACGCTTCCCATGCCTCCGATTACAATAATAAGAAGAATGTTGTAGGTCAGCATGATCGGGAATGTGGTCGAAGTGATCGCTCCAAGGTACATTGCCAGTAAAGCGCCGGAAATCCCCGTAAAAAACGAACTGATGATAAACGCCATCTGCTTGTGGGTCGAAAGCCTAATTCCCATTGCCTCCGCCGCGATCTCATCCTCCCGGATTGCTTTGAAGGCCCGCCCGTAGGAACTGGTCAGGAGCAACACGATGATCGCAATGCAGATACCTGCAACGATGAAAGGAGTATAATAAGATGGATTTCCAGGAATGCTGTTCAGTCCCAGCGATCCATTGGTGATACGGTTAAAAGGCGAGCTGCCCACAAGGATCCTGACGATTTCAGAGAATCCCAAAGTGGCAATCGCAAAATAATCACTCTTGAGGCGAAGTACCGGAGCGCCTACGATGGCGGCCAGCAGCGCTGCGAGCAATCCGCCTGCAATGATGCCAATCCACAGCGGAAGCTCAACATCTGCAAGTGAATCGGCGATTCCGTAAAGATAATATACATTAGCCTTTTTATCCACCGGTATGGTCAATACCGCATAGGTGTAGGCCCCTATCGCCATAAAACCTGCCTGCCCGAGGGAAAACTGTCCCGTGAAACCATTCAGCAGGTTCATGGAAACTGCTACAAGCGCGTAAATCGTGCCGAGCTGCAGCACGGTCCGCAGCATCGATGAGCTGGAGACTTCTTCACCGACATAGAAGATAAAAGCCGCGATTACAAGCCCTGCAATGATGGAACAAATGGTTTTTGTCTTTTTCGTCATAATCTACACCTTCTCCGCTAAATTTTCGCCAAACAAGCCCGTTGGCCTGAACATGAGCACGGCAATCAGCAGAACAAATGTGAAGACATCGCTGAATTCCGAATACCCTGCCGCTTTGATGAATGTTTCGCTAAGGCCGATCAGGAACCCGCCCAGTACGGCGCCGGGAATGCTTCCGATCCCGCCGAAAACCGCAGCGACGAAGCACTTCAGCCCGGGGAGCGAGCCTGCAAGAGGAAATACGGACGGACGCGGCGTAAAATAAAGCATGGAGCCCAGAGCCGCCAGAAAGCATCCTATGATAAATGTGACGCTGATAACGGTGTTGATCTCGATCCCCATCAGCTTAGCCGTCTCGAAATCCTTGGACACAGCCCGCATTGCCATTCCGATTTTGGTTTTCTTAATGATCGCCATAAGAATCAGCAATGCTAAGATCGTAATGATCGGTGTTATGAAGGTGACGACCGAAGTCGATACCTCTCCGAAAGTCAAGGTTTTGTTCAGTAACGGAATCGACGGATACTGCTTCGGCAATGCCGAAAACAAGTATGTAGCGAGATTCTGCAGCAGGAAAGATACTCCGATCGCGGAAATCATGATAGACATTCTCGGTGAGGACCTCAGCGGTGAATACGCAAACTTCTCGATGAGAATTCCGAGAAGTATCGTGCTAATAATCACAATAACCGCGGAGATATACCAGGGTATCATGAAATCAACCATGGCAAAGATCATGAAGTAAGCCGCCATCATAAAAATATCACCGTGAGCGAAGTTGATTAGGCGCAAAATACCGTATACCATTGTATATCCGATTGCGATGAGGGCATATATCCCACCGATTGAAATGCCTGCCAGACAGTATTGGAAAAGCGCTGTTGTGGTCATTATCTATTTGCCTCCTAGATTTATATTTGTTCAATTTGTAAAGATATATCAAGTACGCAGCTTGACACATCTTTGCAAACTGCAGAAACAACGGAGGGAGGTCAATCAACCCCCCGCCGCATTGTTGTGCATTTTAACACATAAGTAGAAAATTTTCTACTTATGTGAGTTATATCGAGGCGGAGGATAGCTCTACCGCCTCGATAACTGCAAGAAATTATCCGCGTCAAGCCTTCAAAGGCCTGCTGCAATTATTCTACTGTCTGAGTCTTTATGAACTTGAATTCCTTGCTTGTCACGGATTCTTCCGAAATCGTCTTGATATAGGCAGTATCCTTGATCGCATCGCCGTTGTCGTCGAAGGAAATCTTTCCGGTAACGCCGTCAAAGCTTACTTTTGCAAGAGCGTCACGGATCATCATGGAATTCAATTCTGTACCGCTTCCGTCCAATGACTGGAGCGCAGTGTAAATAGCCATATACGCATCATATCCGAGCGCGGAAACCGCTGCAACGGTATCAGTATTGGCATTGTAAGTTATATTCTTAGGATTTGAATTCAGATATGCCTTGAAGTCTGTGACAAATTTTGCAGCGATCGGGTTGCTCGTGTCATTTTCATCAAAGAAAGTTGAGAATGCAACGCCAACGGATTCATTTGAAATGATTGTTGCATTTTCCCATGTGTCACCGGCAAGTACCTGTGCATTGATTCCATTTGCCTTGATCTGAGGCAGAATCAAAGTTGCTGTGGTGATGGAAGAAGGAATGAATACGACATCTGGATTCGCAGCCTTGATTGTTGTCAGGATCGCATTGAAATCCGACTCGTTTGTCTGGTACGTTTCATCTGCAACAATGGTTCCGCCCTGTTCTTCAAATGCTTTTTTGAAGTATCCCGCAAGACCTGTGGAATAGTCGTCGCCATTCTGTCCGATGACCGCAGCATTCTTATATCCCTGCTCTGTAGCATATGTTGCCATTACAGTGCCCTGGAACGGGTCAAGGAAGCAAACTCTGAAATAAACGTCGTTTCCAAGAGTAACCTGAGGATTTGTGCAAGAAGCACCTACCGCAGGAACGCCTGCATCAACAAAAGTCTGACTGGCAGCAATCGATACGCCTGAGCCATAGGAACCGATCACAGAAACAACGCCCTGAGAGAGCAGCGACTGCGCAGCTGTTACGGCAGCAGTCTTGTCGGACTGGTTGTCAACTTCGACCAATTCGATTTTGTACTCTTTTCCATCGATCGTTACAGTAGGAGCTACGGTATTGGCAAAGCGGGCTCCAAGAACTTCCTGCATTCCGCCGCCGCCATTCTCACCTGTGGTTGGTTCAAAAACGCCGATTTTGATTACGTCGCCTTCCACAGCGATGCTCTTGACTGCAGCGTCATCTGGTTTTTCCTCATCAGCAGCCCCGCCACCACATCCTGTCAAGAATGCGGACAACATCAGTACGACCACCAACAATAATGAGATTTTTTTCATTACATGTCCTCCTTCAATCGTTGCTCTTTTGTGCAACATAGATTAAACATCCGGTTTGTCACTTACGCTTTTCACCCACAAGAGACAACCCTTTCTATTATATCAATTCCATAGAAAAAGTAAATAGCATGTACAGAAAATGATACTGCCGATTCATATGCGTTTCATTTAATGGAACGGCTTCCGGCCGATGTTTTTTAAATAAATCCAGATTCTTTTGATAATCTGATTGAATCTGTTCATTATGGATATATAATACAACATAGGATAAGAATTATTCATTGAGAGGAGATTAAAAAAAATGTTGTGGAAATGTTCAGTTTGCGGCTATATGCACGAAGGAGACAATCCCCCTGCTGCATGTCCAAAATGCGGCGCACCTGCCGAGAAGTTCAATGCTCTTTCAGATGAGGATGCTCAGAAAGTTTACGCTTCCGATCGAACCAACGATATTCATATGGAAATTATTCAGCTGGCAATGGAAATTGAAAGGCTGGCAAAGGAAGGGATAGAAATCAATCTGGATCCGCCTTGTGTGGCACTTTTCCATCAGGCAAAAGATGAAGCTTGGATTATCAAGCAAAGATCAAAGGCCGAGATCGCCGGACATATGTCAAGAGGCAAATGGTAGTATCATAAAAGCAGAGGCTGCTTACAAATCTTAAAACAACGATTCATTACAACTGATTCGTAAATTTGTAAGCTGCCTCTTTTTTTATTTGTTTCAGTTTGCCTTTTTCCTGCATAATTTTTACGTTCCTCTCCAAACTATAAAGATGGAGGTGATTATTTTGCAAGGACAATTAAGTCAAAAAGAAAGAATGTTGCTGGAGGATTTGAAACAGTCTGAAAATCTCTGCGTCGTCAAATATCAGAGTTATGCACAGCAGGCAAAGGACTCCCAATTAAGCCAGCTGTTTAACAAAATTGCCGGTCAAGAGCAGGAGCATTATGATACCGTGAATCAGCTTCTGCAGAGCGGAGGGCAGGCGCAGTCCGGTCAATCCGGTGGGCAGAAGGGACAAAGCGGCAACCAGAGCGGACAGCCGCAATCAGGTGGTGCTCAATCTGCAGCTCAAATCAACTTAAGTCAGGGATCCGGCAGCAGTAACTCAGATAAATATCTGTTACAGGATATGCTTACAACAGAGAAGCAAATATCCAGTGCTTACGATACCAGTGTCTTTGAATCCGGCAATACAAATGTAAGACAGGCGCTTCAGCATATCCAGCAAGAGGAGCAAAATCATGGCGAACAGATATTTCAGTATATGAGCAGTCACGGCATGTATCAACAATCATAGCTTGAATTGCAGCGAAAAAGCTGTAATACTTCCAATCTCCCAAATAATTAAAATCATACAATAAAAGCGATATCGTGATAATGTCACGATATCGCTTTTATTGTAGTCGGTGATTCGGCGATTCGGAAATTCTATTATATTTGTATCATTTGTATTCTTTCACATATATATTGATTAGGGCCTGCTGAATCTATGGAAATCCTCCGGAGGAGTATATATATGATGATGAAAAAAAATGATTTCAATCCCCAATGCCTTACATTCAGCCAAATGAATTTGATTTTCAATGCGCGAATCTACTATAGAAGGCTGACAACATGGACCAGAGCATATGTCCTCGCCAGATATTTTGGAGTAGGAACCGCAGAAGAATTATTCGGTCGCTTGTATCTTGAATCTTTGGATATCGGGGATATGTTTCAGTTCGTTTTTGGCCGTCAAGTTGCAGAGCAGTACAGTCAATTGGCAGGTCAGTTTGCAATCGCATTCCGCGATCTCATTTCCGCTCAACTGGACGGAAATACGGATGAGATAACCAAAAACGTCGATCGATTATATCAGAATGTGGCGAAGAGGTCTATTTTTTTAGAGGAGCTCAATCCTTATTGGAGCGCAGAGGGATATAGGAACTTATTTGGAACTTATATTCAGTATATCATTGAAATAGCCAATGCGATTGCAGCAGGAGATTACAGTAGGGATATCGAATTATATGACCGCCTTACGGCTCATACCAACAGGATGGGTGATGTTTTCGCGCAAGGGATGTACAACTATATCACCTCTGGCATGGAGCCTCCCGATACACTCCCTGCGAATGACAGCGGGGAATGCATCACCTATGAGCAAATGGAGGTAATATATAATATAAGAATGGTTTGGTTTGAACTTTTTTACTGGGTCAGAAATTACATGTTGAGCAGATATGTAGGTTTAGGGAATGTAGACGAAGTGTTTACTCGATTACAGCAAGTGTCTGTTGATTATACGAACGCGTTGAAACAAGTTTTTGGAGAACAGGTTGCAGAGGATCTACTGCAAGAGATCAATCTGTATTTCGTTCTGCTCGGTGATTTTATCACTGCCCAAATGGAAGGAAATACTGATGAATTGGATCGGGTTACCCAGCTTTTATATGAAAATGCTGAAAAACGAGCTGCTTTAATTTCTTCGGTAAATCCTTTATGGGACTTTAACGAATGGAGAACCAGATTATTTAATAATACTCGCATTACGATTGATGAATCCACCACGTTTTTAACAGGGGATTATGCCAGAAATATCGATATATTCAGCAGACTTCTTGATCTGTCTGAGAGCACAAGCACTTATTTCGCACAAGGGATCTATCAATATTTGAGTCAACAAAGTAACCCTTCTACTTCTCGCAGATCCTTCTGATGAAATCTTCAAAGTCGGAAAGAATGTTGTCCATATCGGCGGTCTCGTCATCAAGGGCCAGACCGTAAAAAGGAGGCACAGTCAATCCTCTTTCCTGAATTTCCTGTTTCAGTTCTTCAATGTAGACTCCCTCTCCCTCTAACAGCGCATCGTTGTAGCTTAGCTCTGCTGGGCAGCCGCCCCAGTTTTCATCCCAGCTTGTCAAGGTGACTCCGCAGGTCGGTGAGCCGTCACAGCTCAAAACAGCCACTGTCTTGTAACCCACCTGTACGTAGGACTCCATATAGTCTGCGATCTGTTTCGCCAGCTCCCTGCAATGCTTACGGAATCCAATGTTATCATACAGGTTTTTTGTCGCCCACCAGCGCTGGATGCCAAGGTATAAGGTTTCGGGGCACTGCATCTGCATGATGCCCAAGTCATATTTATGCAGCATATCAAAAACTTCTCTGCACATCCCCGGGTATCTTGCCAAACCCTTTACCTTGTTATTTGTATTCAGAAGGCAGCTTGATACAAAGATGATTTTTTTGCTTCTTGCATCCTCCATACGATCACTCATTTTCTCTTCCTCCTTCATTATTTAAATAGCTGAATGGTTCCCGTGTCATTTAGATGACGCAGTAATGATAATGTGATCGGGAACCCAAACAGACCAATAATACCAAATAAGCTGACTCCGACAAACATACACATTAAGGTCACTACCGGATGCAGCCCCAATTGACTTCCAACAATCTTCGGCTCGAGGACATTTCTGACCACTGTAATAACAATATATACAATAAGTAAGCCCAACGCGATTTGATAATTTCCCTGGAAGAATGTAATGATTGTCCATGGGATCATAATCCCTCCGGTTCCCAGTACCGGCAAAATATCGAACACAGAAATCAGTAACGCGATTAGAATAGCATTGGGAATTCCAATCACCGTAAGACCGATGGACATCTCCACGAATGTAATCGACATGATAAGCGCATAAGAGCGAATCACAACGAACAGCGTCCCACCAATGTACCGCTTAATACTGAGAATAACCACTCTACCTTTATCGGAAAATTGCCTTAGAACAAAGCCTGATAAAGCCTCGTAATCAAGTGCAATAAAAAAGGTTGAAATAATCATTAGTAACACTTTAATTAAAAACCCCGGAAGAGAGAGCGTAAAGTTTGAGACCGCACCAACGATTGCCATGGAAATGTTGGTTATATTTTCACCCAATAGTTCGACAAACTGATCAAATCCTTCATTCAATGCTGCTACGAGGGCGGGATCCATCTGGAACACAGCCTGTTCAATTCCGTTAAAAGTAGCATTGAGAAACGGTTCAAATTGATTTTCATACAGGATTGGTACTTGTGATATGACTGCTGTGGCCGATGAAGCCAGCTTAATGCCAAGCAATGCAATCAGAACCCCGATCGTACAGTAGAATAGGAGGACAAGTATGAGCGCCACCGGTTTATAAGGAAGCTTAAGCATAGAGGATAGAAGCCTTGCCGGCTTTATCAGTAAATATGCGATCATAAATGCAAATAAGAATGGGCTGACCAAGCCGAGTACATATTTTAATGCTACATAAACGATGAGAATCAATAGGATTCCGTAAATTACATTTACAATAAATTTTTTTCTTTTGACATATAGTGATTGCATAAATTCCTCCGGTCCTTCACCTTCCATTCATATTGTTTTTATGAAAGACAAATGATATAGTGATATCATAAAAAACACAAACGCAAACAATACAAAGAGGTATCCCATGGAAATAACACTACAAAGCTTTTTATTCGCATTTGGACTTACAGTATTTGCAGGGCTCTCCACTGGAATCGGAAGTGGTTTGGCACTTTTAACCAGCCGAACCAACACAAAATTCTTGTCCTTTGCTTTAGGCTTTTCCGCCGGAGTTATGATTTATGTTTCAATGATTGAAATTTTCAAAAAGTCGAACGATTCCTTAGCAATGGTCTTGGGTCTAAAAATGGGCACAGCGGTAACTGCAATCAGCTTTTTTGGAGGCATGTTTTTCATTGCCTTAATTGATAAAATGATCCCATCCGTTGAAAATCCACACGAAATTCATACAGTTGAAGAAATGGACGGCAACAGCGAGCATCACAAGAGAAAACTGATGCGTATGGGGGTTTTTACCGCAATTGCAATTGCGATTCATAACTTTCCCGAAGGCCTGGCA
>Ga0366800_1064_pt1 | contig 15016 bp, 16 predicted proteins | sample BONcelN113001E14_FD_207034 | JGI IMG/M metagenome (GOLD analysis project Ga0366800, IMG submission 207034) | Enriched cells from coal bed in the Powder River Basin, Montana, United States - BONCAT cells N11 rep3 HSBNCT.N11.300.1.E14 ...
ACCTCCAAAAAAATAAACCTTTTAAAATAAAATATTCTTCCAAAATATTCTACATCAAGCAGTCAGAAAAATCAAAAAAATCATCAAAAAGCAAAGCAGTGACGGAAAAGCAGCAGGGTTGTGTCCTGACTTTGTTGATTGCTTCGAGAGAGCTCCCATGGTATAATAATCAAAATTATGAATAAAACGCAGTTATCTAAAAGAAAATTCAGATAGAAGAGGATGAATGGAGGTTTAAAAATGAACAGTGATAAGATAAAGAGTGGCCCAATCGGTGCATCGGTGCGTGCCTTGTTTTATGGTATGGGCTATACCCGTGAAGAAATAGATCGGCCGTTGATTGGAATCGTCAACTCGCAAAATGAGATCGTGCCCGGACATATGCACCTGGACCGCATTGCGGATGCAGCGAAAAAAGGTGTGTCTCTGGCAGGCGGAACCCCGGTAGAATTTCCTGCCATCGGTATTTGCGATGGGATCGCAATGGGACATGACGGAATGAAATATCCGCTTGCGAGCAGAGAACTCATAGCGGACTCTATAGAAGCCATGGCAAAGGGTCATGCATTCGATGGCTTGGTATTGATTCCCAACTGTGACAAGATCGTACCGGGAATGCTTATGGCTGCAGCCCGTTTAAATATTCCGTCCGTTGTCGTCAGCGGAGGAGCCATGAGAGCGGGTTATTCTAACGGTACCGTTCTGGATTTTAACAGCGTTATGGAAAAAATCGGCTCCTACCGAAACGGTGATTGTACAGAAGAAGAACTGGAAGAGATAGCTTTGAACGCCTGCCCCGGATGCGGCTCCTGCTCCGGTCTGTTCACGGCAAACAGCATGAATTGTCTCACCGAGGTTCTGGGAATGGGGCTGCCATATAATGGAACAGCCCTGGCTGACAGTGGAGAGAGAATCCGACTTGCAAAGATGGCCGGAATCAAGGTCATGGAAATGGTAAGAAGAGAGATCAAACCGAGAGATATCATGACGGATAAGGCATTCCAAAATGCAATCACCGTCGATATGGCCATGGCCGGATCCACCAATACCGTGCTTCATTTGCCCGCGATCGCCCATGAAGCAGGCATCAGACTGAATCTGGAGACCTTTGACCAGATCAGTGAAAAGACGCCGTATATCGCAAAGATCAGTCCAAGCGGACATCATCATATTGAGGATCTTCACAGAGCCGGCGGAATTCCGGCGTTGATGAACGAGCTTGCAGGGAAAGGCCTTATCAATCAGGATTGTATGACCGTTACCGGACTGACAATCGGAGAAAATATCTCATCCACAACGGTTTCTGATTACACCGTGATCATGCCAATTGATAAGCCGTATAGAGACCGCGGTGGGTTGGCCATTTTACGAGGCAATCTGGCAGAAGATGGAGCAGTTGTAAAGGAATCAGCCGTGGCGGACGAAATGCTGGTGCATTCCGGCCCTGCTGTCGTCTTTAATTCAGAAGAGGAAGCTTCAGACGCCATCTGGGCCAAGAAGATCAAGAAGGGCGATGTGATCGTGATTCGATACGAGGGCCCGAAGGGCGGACCGGGGATGAGAGAAATGCTTTCACCGACCTCATCCATTGCAGGAATGGGTCTTGACAAGGATGTGGCACTGATCACAGACGGCAGATTCTCAGGTGCTTCCAGAGGGGCTTCCATTGGGCACGTATCCCCGGAAGCGATGAGCGGAGGTCTGATTGGACTGCTTGCGGATGGCGATATTATTCATATTGATATTCCGGGTAGAAAGCTGTCCGTTGCCCTTTCCGAGGAGGAAATAGCGGACAGGAAGGCTGCCTATGTGAAACCGGAACCCAAAGTAAAATCAGGATATCTGGCGCGCTATGCAAAGCTGGTCACTTCAGCAAATACGGGAGCCGTACTGGAGGTTTAATTCCTTTTGGGAATTGCCGGCTTGGTTAGCCGCTCCTAATTATAGGAAAAGGCTTGCAATATAACATAAAAATAGGGTATAATTCAATGGTTAGTGTAGATACTAACCATTGTTTTTATATTCGGAGGTAGGCCATCTGTGAAAGTGTTGGGCCTTCCCGCCAAAAATCAAAAATCTAAAAAAGGAGTGAGAGTAATGGATTTAGGACCGAGTCACGAGCGGATGAATAATATGTTATTTGAAAATGGTAAAGTCCTTGCTTTCACTGTAGCTTTCCGACGCCTTTAGGCGGCATGCTTCTACATACGGTGCAACCGGGACCGGACATTTTCCTGCAGTGACACAACATAGCGTTTCATGTAAGGAGGAGGTAAGTCCCATGGAAAATGAATTCACAACGGATGTAAGCATCCAGACCATTCTTGAACTGTTAGAGGCGAAAAAATACAGTAGAGCAAGAGACGAAATATTAAAGAATAACACGGTGGATATCGCAGAAATCCTTGAAGAAGTAGTTGAGGACATTGGCATTGAAAAGGCCATAATTTTGTTTCGAACCCTTCCCAAGGATGTTTCAGCGGAGGTTTTTGCATACCTTCCCATCGATGATCAGATCGAAATAATTTCAGGTATTACTGACCGCGAAATTCAGCACATCATTGATGAACTGTCTTTCGATGATATGATTGACGTGTTGGAAGAACTTCCGGCTAATGTGGTGGATAAGATTTTAGAGAAAACTACAAAAGAAGAGCGAGGATTGATTAACACATTTTTGAATTATCCGGAAACAAGCGCAGGCAGTCTGATGACGCCGGATTATATCAGTTTGAGGAAGGATATGACCGTTGCGGAAGCATTGGCATATATAAAAAAAGAAGGAATGGACAGTGAAACTGTCTATACCTGTTATATTAAGGATGAAGGTAGAACGCTGCTTGGCATCGTATCCCTTAGGACCCTTGTGGTGGCGGATGATCACATAAAGGTGGAAGATCTGATGCATGAGGACATCATTGTTGTTAATGTTCTTGATGATCAGGAGGATGTCTCAGATACATTTAAGAAATATGGTTTTCTCGCGATTCCGGTTGTAGATAATGAGCACCGCTTGGTCGGAATTATTACGGTAGATGATATCCTGGATGTTATTGATGAAGAGACTACGGAAGACTTTCAGAAGATGGCTGGGGTAGCTGTCTCTACAGAGGAGTATCTGGATATGAGCGTGTGGAAGCACATGCGGAACAGACTCCCGTGGCTGTTTGTCCTCATGTGCTCTTATGTGATCACCGGTGGTATTATTTCCAGCTTTGAGGATGTATTATCAAAGGTTATCGTTTTGGTCACCTATCTGCCGATGCTCATGGGTACTGGCGGTAATTCCGGCTCCCAGTCTGCTACACTGGTGATTCGTGGTATGGCATTGGGAGATGTGGATACAGGTGACGCATTGAAGATACTGTGGAAGGAGCTAAGGGTAAGCTTTCTAATTGGTGTTGTTCTCAGCGCATTGAACTTTGCACGAATTTACTGGATTGACGGAGAGGGTGTCTTTGTGGCACTGACTGTTTGCGGGGCGATGCTGGTTATCATCATGGCGGCGAAAATTATCGGAAGCATGCTGCCGATCGCGGCAAAGAAAGTCGGAATCGACCCTGCGTTGATGGCCAGCCCTATGATCGCATCCTTGACGGATATGGTATCCGTAGTGACCTATTTTGCATTGGCATCGTTAATCCTTGGAATTTAATAGTGGCTTTAGGGGCATTCGAAAAAGTTCTTACCATTACGAATGCCCTTTAAAACATCCGCCGGATTCGGGAGGAAAATAAAAAAATGAAAAATGATAGTTTAATAACCGAAGCTTATGTCAATACTTTTATTAAGAAACGTGATAGGGATCTACATAAGGGTAATTGCGGAAAGGTTTTGATCCTTGCCGGATCAAAGGGTATGGCAGGAGCCGCGGTACTATGTGCAAGAGCTGCTTTACGAACGGGCGCAGGTCTTGTAAGGGTTTCGGTACCGGAAGAACTTTTCCCCATTCTCCAGATTGGAGTGCCGGAAGCGACCTGTATAACCCGTGAGCGTTTATTTGAGGACCTGATGCAATATTCAGCGATTGCCATCGGTCCGGGGTTAGGGGATGATTTAAAAAATGGCAACCTGATAAAAAAGATATTATATACGACGGACAAGCCGGTTGTAATTGATGCAGACGGTCTTAACCTGCTGAGGGATGATTTGAGCGCGATGAAGAATGCGAGAGCAAAGCTGATCATAACGCCTCATCCGGGGGAAGCAGCAAGATTGTTGGATCGGAAAACTGCAGAGATCAATCAGGACAGGCTTGCATCCGCGAAGGGGTTGGCCGCCATCACTGGAGCGGTAACGGTACTCAAGGGTGCCGGCAGTGTAGTGGCAACACCGGAAGGAAAAACATATATTAATACAACAGGAAATCCCGGCATGGCGACAGGTGGGAGCGGTGACGTTCTGACAGGAGTCATTGCAGCACTTGCAGGGCAAGGCTTGGATCCTGAAGCTGCCACGGTTGCAGGAGTTTTCCTGCATGGGCGGGCAGGTGATCTGGCTTCAGACCGAATGGGAGAGTATGGTTTAATCGCGAGAGACATAGCGGATATGGTAGCCTTGGCAATAAAGAGCATCCTGGAATCCCGGGAACCAATGGAGAAATAAGGCATTTGACATCAAACAGAGCCAACAATTATAATAGTAGATAGAATCGTTGTTGATAGTAAGCGTATGTTGCAGGGAATTGTTGAGGTGAGCAAATGTCAAATTTTTTAAAAAACGAAAATGGCCTTTCATTGGAAACGAAAAATAAAATGGAGACCGGTTATGTGGAAATGGGAATGCTTAATGAGAGTCTTTCGGAGGAAGGGCTTGTTCAAGATAGAAAAGACCTTGAAAGCTATGAAAAATATTTAGTGGAGAGTGAATAACTTGATAGTTAAGAAAGGTGATATTTTTTTTGCAGACCTTAGTCCCGTCATTGGCTCGGAACAAGGCGGAGTAAGACCAGTTCTTATCGTGCAGAATGATATTGGAAATAAATACAGTCCTACGGTTATCGTAGCGGCAGTTACCTCTCAGATAAATAAAGCTAAGCTGCCCACTCATGTGGAAATCGGTGCGCTGGGTCATGGATTGAACAAGGACTCCGTGGTACTGATGGAGCAGCTTAGAACCATCGATAAAAAGCGCTTAAAGGAAAAAATCGGCAAAGTGGATAATGAGATTATAGCAGAAGTGAATGAAGCTCTCACAATCAGTTTAGGGATAATTGATTTCTAGGAGGAACAGATGAAAAAAATTGTAGCAGGTTTGGTAATTATTTTTTCAGTATTCGCTGTGACGATAGCGGTAGCGGCTGCGGCTGACACACCTGGCTCGGAAGGTGACCCTGTTGTTACCAAGAGTTACGTAGACAGTCAAATCGCTCAACTAAAAAGCAGCGGAACAGTCTCAGACACTTATATCGTAGTTGAGGTGAAAACCGGGCAGAAGGTGCTTGGAAAGAGCGGCACGGAGATCATACTCCGCAGCGGTGAAGCGACCGCCATTGACAATGGTGCCAACGGCATTTCCGATATCACGGCCGGGCAAGACCTGATGACCGGACAGATTGTCGGTCAGAACCACCTGCTGCTTGTTCCGAAGGATGATGGAAGAGGGATTCAGGCGATAACGGACCTTTTCGTTATGGTCCGAGGACCTTATTCAATACAATAAAACAAATGAGAAGCGAAAAGGAATCATCCTTTTCGCTTTTTCTTTTTCCATTGGAATCGTCTCTTTACTAAAAGAGTAAAAAAAGGTACAATGTAAAATAGCTTATTTGTATAATGTAGGAAGGAAAACAGGGGATGCAACTACTAATCAAGGAAAATAAGATATTACTGATCATCATTGCCATTGCTGTAATGGTCTCATTTCTCACTATCGGGGGTAGATTTTCTGTAGAAAACAAGAACAAAACATACGACATCGTTTTGGACTTCAATGAAATCAAAGCCATGGCGGATCAATCGGATCACGATATCGCGTGGTGGCTCAGCGAATTTAAGAAAATGGGGATCACGAAGGTCGGACTGGCTGAGGAGAGCATGGTGAGCCTTATGGAAGATACGGAGCTACCGATCAATGCAACCGTTATGGACATCATCATGAAGGATGCAGACTGGGAAGCCAAATATCCGGCGGACTTTATCGCGGAGATGAAAGCGGTGGGATATGACAAATACGACGTGCTCATTGAAGCGGCTTCGCTAGAAGCCTTTGATTTTGTTGCCAACGGAGTAAGCGAGCGATATCATCCGGAAAACTATTTCATGAAAGCGACCGATGACGGCGGGTACCTTCTTTTGAACGGAACGGCAAAGCAGACGCTTTATTCGGAGAAATACAAATATATGAGTTCTGTAAAGAAGGGCTTCGTTGAGAAGGACGAGATTGTGAGCTCAAAAATTATGTATATTAATTATGGCCTTCTTCCCACTAAGGTTCAGATCGTAGAGTCTGCCGGAATGGATATTATACCGAGAACGGCAAGCTATGAGGGCTGGAATGATACGAAATATGCTGAAGCGGTAATCAACAGCTACGGGAAACTGGACAAGGTTCCGGAATACATGATCGTTGGAGGAGAGAGCATCATCGGTTATGACGATGGCATCGAGACTGCCAGTGATTATATTAAAAAGAACCATGTCACGATCGGTCTGATTGAAAATACCACCCAGCTGCAGAACATTCTACAGTTCGGGGTGAATGATATTGTCAAGAGTACCGGTTATGATGCGGTTAGAATCTTCAGTGTCTGGGATTATATTCAGAACCGATACCAGTACTACGGCTATGAAGGGGCAAAGGAGATTGAAAATACATTGTTCCGGGCTGTCGTGGAGCGAAACGTACGGCTCATTTATTTCAAGCCCATTAAGGAATTTAAGGATCAGCATGTCTATGTGACCGAGCTTGACGAATATCAAACCATGTTCTCTAATCTTGAAAGCAGACTGGACGTGCATCAGATAGAATTCGGAAGCAAAGCTTCCGTGATGGACCAATATATGGTGAGTCTGTGGGCAAAGCTCGCTATGGCGCTCGGCTGTGTGGCTGCTGCGGTTCTTCTGATCCGGAGCATACTGCCGATCAGCAGAAGAATGAAAGCAGGTCTGTTTGCGCTTGGAGCACTGGGGGCTGCAGGAGCTTTTGCTGTGATGCCGGGTTACGCAGAACTGATGACTTCTTTTGCTGCAGCTGTAATTTTCCCTAGTGTGGCAACCTTGTTCATCATAAGGCAGAGCAAGGAATTTGCTGATACACTTGACCGGTCTGAGCGTTTGCCAAAGATCGTCGGGCTTGGGGTTTTGACCCTTCTCTGCGGTGTTGTGATTTCTCTCATGGGCGGACTCATGACTGCGGCACCAATCTCCTCGGTGAATTACATGCTGGAAATCGATATTTTCAGAGGAGTCAAGCTTGCACAACTGCTGCCGCTCATCTTCTTCATTGCGGCATACCTTGCTTATTATGGATTCGGGGAAAGCAAGAAGTATCGAGGCATATTAGAATACAATGATTTGAGAGAAATGATGAATGCCAGCATTAAGGTTTGGATGGTCCTCCTTGGCATTCTTCTTCTTGGCGTCGGCTACTACTATATCGAACGAACCGGACATGACTCTTCCATCCAGGTTTCCAGCCTGGAGATGATTTTCAGAAATGTTCTTGAGGACAATCTCATTGCAAGACCGAGAAGCAAGGAATTTCTCTTTGCCTTCCCTGCGGTCATGATGCTTGTATACACCTCAGTCCGCAGGTTCAAGCTGTGGCCGATCCTGTTCGGACTGGCTTCCATCATCGGCATGACCTCTGTGGCCAATACCTTCATGCATATCAGAACGCCTCTTTATTTAGGCTTCGCCAGAACTGGGTATTCCCTCCTGTTTGGAATCGTGATCGGAATTGTCGGAATTCTCATCTTCGAGATCGGACATATGCTGTATAAAAAGCTGGAAAGGCAGATAGGTTAAATGGTTCGAATACTGATTTCCGGTTACTACGGATTTAACAACATCGGGGATGAATCCATCCTCCGGGCTGTGGTGGACAATCTACGCGGCAAGCTGAACAGCATCGACATCACCGTTTTATCACGAAATCCGGACTTTACGGCGCAGAAATACGGAGTTCATTCCGTAAACCGGAAGTCGGTCAAGGATATTTTAAATGCTGTCCGGAAATGCGATCTGCTCATCAGTGGCGGTGGGAGCCTCCTGCAGGATGTAACCAGCAAAAAGAGCATCCTCTACTATCTGATGATCATGTGGGCGGCTTTCTTTTTCAGGAAGAAGGTATTTATCTACAGTCAGGGGATCGGACCGATCCTATCGAAGATTAACAGAAGGCTGACGGCCGCCACACTGCGTCATGTAAACGGCATCGTTGTAAGGGATGAAGCCTCCAAAGAGCTGCTCATCGAAATTGGAATCCGGGAGGACAAGATCATTGTAACAGCCGACCCTGTCCTGAGAATCAAAAAGACGGAGCTTGACGCTGGCAGAGAAATCCTCATGAAAGAAGGCTTTATGCCGGACGCTGAAAGAATGGCGGTAGGCTTTGCAATCCGGGAGAAAAAGACCGACAGCAACTTCGTTGATGAACTGTGCGTCTCCATCCGACGGCTCATTGAGGAATATCAGGCACAGATCGTTTTGATCCCGTTTCATTATTCCGAGGATATGGCAGTGATCGAGGAGATTGAAGCCAGGCTTGGAAAAGACGTCTGCTGTATCAAGCATAAATACCTGACAAATGAAATGCTTAGTATCATTGGAAACATGGATGTCCTTGTGGGCGTTCGGCTCCATGCACTGATCCACGCGGCGATTATGGATGTGCCGATGATTGCCATATCCTATGATCCGAAGATCAACTCTTTCATGCATTCCATCGATCTAAAGGCCATGTGCAGCGTATACGATTTTAATAATGAATTTTTTATTGAAGAGTTCGATAAAACCGTTGCCCGTGCCAACGCCATAAAGGGGAAGGTGAGAAGCCGCATCGATGTACTGATCAAAAAACTCGATAACAATGAGGAGTTGATCCAGGACCTCATGAAAAATAAGCTGAGTTAGAGGCGCAGTGCCATGGTCATATTATAACGAATAAAGGATTTGAAGTTATGTCAAGCAGTAAAAGAACAAATATTTTAAATGTTCCGGTGGATATGGTTGATGAGCAGGAAGCAATGGAAATTTTCCGGGAACTCATGAAGACCGGGGATTGCAGCCTTATCGTAACACCAAACTCGGAAATTATTGTCAATGCATCCGGGGACCCGGAATTGAAACGTATCATAGAGCAGGCGGATCTGATTATCCCCGATGGCATCGGACTGGTGTACGCATCTCGAATTATGGGCGTTCCACTGAGTCAGCGGGTCACAGGGATTGATTTTCTCGAAGCGATCATAGGATATCTGGAAGCGACCGGCCAATCGATTTTCTTCCTGGGAAGCAAGCCGGGAGAAGGAAACAACCCGGGAATTGCCGAGATGGCAGTAGAAAAAATGAGGGAAAAATACAAGGATTTGAGGGTTGCCGGTACCCATCATGGGTACTTCAAGGAAGCCGATGAGGGTGGCATTGTTAAGGCCATCAATGATTCGGGAGCCGATTTCCTTTGCGCTGCCCTAGGCTCTCCAAAGCAGGAAAAATTCATATCCTGCTACCGGGACGAGCTGAAGGTGAAAGCAGCCATCGGCGTGGGTGGCAGTCTCGACGTATGGGCCGGAACCTTGAAACGAGCGCCGGAGTTTTATCGAAACAACGGACTGGAATGGCTTTACCGGCTGATCCAGCAGCCCAGCAGATATAAAAGAATGGCGGCCTTGCCGCTGTTTATGATGAAGGTTATTGTCAACAGATTTAGAGGAGGAAAATGAGAATGGCAATCGATTATGAAAAACTCAAAAAAATTGCATGTGATATCCGGGTCGATATTATAAAGGCGACCTATCATGCTGCTTCGGGACATCCGGGAGGCTCTCTGTCAGCGGCAGATATCATGACGATTTTGTATTTTCACGAAATGAACATTGATCCTGCAAACCCGAAAAAGGAAGGCAGGGACAAATTCGTTCTTTCGAAAGGACATGCAAGCCCGGTACTGTATGCAACGCTGGCCCACAGGGGCTTTTTTCCAAAGGAGGAACTGGTAACCTTCCGTAAGCTTGGCTCAAATCTTCAGGGCCATCCGGACATGAAGAAGGTTCGCGGCGTCGAAATGTCGACGGGATCCCTGGGACAAGGTTTTTCCGCATCCATTGGTATGGCACTGGCAAATAAGCTGGATCAGACGCCGGCGAGAGTATACGCAATGCTTGGCGACGGAGAACTGCAGGAGGGAATCATCTGGGAGGCGGCTATGGCTGCGGCCCATTACAAGCTGGATAATCTGGTTGCAATCATTGATTGGAACGGCCTTCAGATCGACGGGAAAAACGACGAGGTAATGACGGTTACACCAATCGATGATAAATTCAGAAGCTTCGGCTTTCATGTGATCGAGATCGATGGTCATAACATGGAGGAAATCGTAAACGCACTGGCGGAAGCCCGTGAGACTAAGGGCAAACCCACTGCAATTGTTGCGAAAACATCAAAAGGGAAAGGCGTTTGCTTTATGGAAAACAATGCCGGCTGGCACGGTAAAGCCCCGAATGACGATGAAGCGAAGAACGCAGTGACAGAACTGGGAGGTGAGTGGTAATGTCGGAAAAGATGGCAACAAGACAGGCTTACGGAGAAGTTCTTCTGGAGCTTGGTGAAAATAACAAGAATATCGTCGTACTTGACGCGGACCTGTCCAAATCAACGATGACAACACATTTTGCAGGGAAGTATCCGGAACGATTCTTCAATATGGGAATCTCAGAGCAGAATCTTCACGGTGTTGCAGCCGGGCTTGCACACTCCGGAAAGATCGTATTTGCAAGTACCTTCGCGATGTTCGCAGCGGGAAGAGCCTTTGAAATCATTCGGAATTCCATCGGTTATACCAAGGCGAATGTAAAAATATGTGCAACCCACGCGGGAATCACCGTTGGCGAGGACGGCGGGAGTCATCAGACCATTGAGGATATCGCACTGATGAGAACCATACCGGGGATGATCGTCATCAGCCCATCGGATGGGATGTCCGCGAAAATGCTCATCAAGCAGGCGGCAGCCATAAACGGCCCGGTCTATGTCAGATTGGGAAGAGCTGCGGTGCCGGGAATTTATGAAGAAGACAGCAAAATAGAAATCGGCAAAGGCATGTGCGTAAAGGATGGTAGCGACTATACCGTAATAGCCACCGGAATTATGGTCAATGAAGCGATGATCGCAGCCGAAGTGCTGGAAAAGGAAGGCATCAGTCTTCGTGTCATCGATATGCATACCATCAAGCCCATCGATAAGGAAATCATTATCAAAGCAGCGAAGGAAACAAAAGGGATCGTCACTGCAGAGGAGCATTCCATCTTCGGTGGTCTCGGCTCAGCGATCGCTGAGGTCGTGGTTCAAAACTGTATGACAAAGATGGCCTTCGTAGGAATGCAGGACACCTTTGGCGAATCCGGCAAGCCAGCAGAGCTCATGGTGAAATATGGATTGACGGCGGATGCCATCGTGGCGGCTGTAAAAAGCCTGTAATGAAAACCTTCCGCTAAAAATAGTACGAATAATAAGCTCCCTCCTTGAATAGATTTTAATAAAAATTAGCAGGAGGGAGTTTTGATTGTGAGTAAAACAGGTGTAATTAAGAAAATGCGTAAGCCAAGTAAAAGAATGCTAATCATAATTGCTATTATCATAATTGCAATTGCCGCGATAGTGGCAGGAATGATAATTTTTGAAGGTGATGAAAAGGTGAGTTACAAAGTTTTAGGGGAAACGGATTACCCGCAGCAAATTGCAAATCAAGTCATTCCGGAATATCGGGCATTGGAGAGAGCTTTGGCCTGTGTTGTAGACGATAAGATTTATGTAATCGCTTCAAGAGGAGAGAAACCAACCTCCGGATACGAAATTGCAATTGATAAAATGTCGGTTTCTGAAGAGGACGGTGTAAAAACTTTGAAGATATACACAGTGTTCAAGGATCCTCAGCCCGGCACCGCGCTGACTCAGGTATTGACCTATCCGCTGCAGGTCGCTGAGACGGATCTTACCTATCTGCCGGATCAAATTGAACTGAAGGTGCAGTACGAGGAGTAATCCAAAGGTCATGCTGCAAATAATCAAGTATTCGGGACTGTCAGCTCGAAGCTGTTCTATTCTGCTTCGGGGGCAGCCCTGTTTCTTTTTTTGAATATGGTAAATATTGACATACAGACATATAAATGGTATGCTTGGCCTGTGGAGGTGAGTGGTTTGACAGTGGAACGGATTCTGCAAAGGGAGGCTTTTCAGCCGGAAAAATATGATGCAATGGACAAGCTGAAGGTTGGTATTGTTGGAATTTCAGCGGGCGCGGGAACGGGTTTTCTCACCGGCTGTCTAGCCAGATATCTGGCAAATACCGGAAAGCATTCCCCGGCAGTGGTTGAGCTTGGAAAGGGTTCTCTTTTTGATTCCTTCGGAATGGACATGCGCTTCGCCGGTAGGCAATATTTTTGTTTTTACCAAGCATTAAATGAAAATAAAAAAATACGAGGCATGCGGAATATGGACGAGGGAATTAACTGGATTCTCAAGTCGACAGAGGAAAGGAGTATCAAGCTCTCCTTTGAACAGAAGCTCCGGCTGATCAGTCATACCATGGGTGACGTGATCCTTTGCGATTTGTCAGGGGAGACCGATCTGGAACATGAATTGCTGTTGAGCATGGATCAGATCATCGTGGTGATCGACCCTCTGCCTTCCAAAATGCTGGAGGGGTATCAAGCGCTATGCAATTTAAAATTTCTGGAGACCGAGCGGGGCGATATGATTTATGTGATCAATAAGATGAACCGAGGAGTAAATCGACGGCAATTGCTCCATTTCCTGAAAATCAGAAAGCCAGTTTTTCTTCCTCTGGTAAATCCGGAATGCATCTACACTGCAGAGTACAACTGTAAAATCCCTTATACTGTCAGCGAAGTGAAGAAGGAGCTTCAAATTTCACTTGGTGAAATCGCTGCTGCGTTGATTTTTTAGCGAATAAGAACAATATTTCTCTATTCCGGTGGCGCAGCAACGTTTTAGCGGTGCAGGGAATATTTTCAATGAATTGTAATGTATTTGTAATGTAATAAGGTCTTCAATATTATCCTGTTTTATATTATAATAATTTGTAGGATTGTGTATAATTTTGCGAGCAATGTAGATATTGTTCGGCAAATCTTCAGATAGAAACAGGAAAGGGCACAAGAGATGATAGCTTTTGATAAAGTGACAAAGTCCTACGGAACCAATATCGGCATCCAAGATGTGACCATTCGGATCGATAAAGGTGATTTTGTATTTTTAGTCGGGCCAAGCGGAGCAGGAAAATCCACCTTTATCAAGCTCATATTAAAAGAGATTGATGCGGATAAAGGAAGCATCAAGTTAAACGGAATGGAAATCACCAGAATTTCCAATCGGGAAATACCAAAGCTGAGAAGAAACACAGGCATTGTTTTTCAGGATTTCAGGCTTCTGCCCAAGAAAACCGTCTTTGAAAATGTTGCCTTTGCTATGGAAATTATACATATGAGCCCACGTTCCATCCGCAGGCAGGTACCCCAGGTACTCAGTCTCGTAGGAATCAGCTCAAAAGCAAGTAAATATCCACATGAGCTTTCAGCAGGGGAACAGCAGAGAGTAGCCATTGCACGCGCAATCGTCAACAACCCGACGGTATTGATTGCGGATGAGCCCACCGGAAATCTCGACCCGGATACTGCATGGGAAATCATGAGACTTTTAGAACAGATCAATCTGCGCGGGACGACGATCCTGATGGTTACCCATGCCAAGGATATCGTGGATAGAATGGGAAAGCGTGTTATTGCAATCGATAAAGGCCGCATTGTTCGTGATGATGCCAGCGGAAGCTATGGAGCATACGAGGACGAAAGACTGAAGGCTTGTGTGCTGGCGGGAGGAGTTTTTAACGACAATGTTAAATAGTTGGGGTTATGCCGTAAAGCAGGCGTTTAAACAAGCTTTCAGAAACAGGGCAATGAGTGTCGCTTCGATGTTTTCCATCACAGCGATGCTGCTAATATTGGGTTTGTTCTTTATCCTCGTAGTGAATATTAATATGGTGTCCGAAACGGCCAAGAAGCAGTTCGATACCATTCAGGTTTATCTTCTGGATGAGACTCCCTATGAACAGGCGGCAGGCATGCTGTCAGAGCTCAATCAGACGGAGGGAATAAAGGAAGCCTCTTATTTGTCCAATGAACAAGCGATGGCGAGCTGGAGAGCAAAATGGGGCGATAACGCATATTTGCTCGACGGACTGGAAAACAATCCACTGCCGAATTCACTGCTCATCAAGGTAACCCAGTTGGAAGCGGCGGATGCGGTGGTTGCAAAGATAAAAACCTTCGAAGGCATAGAAGATATCAAATATTATAAGGATACGGTGGATCAGCTAATGAAGGTAACTGGCTTGATCCAAGTTGGCGCCATGATCGTGATCCTTTTTCTGGTGATTGTATCCGTTGTCGTTGTATCCAATACCATCAAGTTAACAGTGCTTGCCCGGGAACGGGAAATCAGCATTATGAAATACGTGGGCGCAACCAACTGGTTTATCCGAGGGCCATTTTTGATCGAAGGCATACTCATTGGGATCCTTTCCGCATTGATTTCGGTAGGAACGATCAGCCTTGTATATAATAAGATCACGGAACTAATCGGACAGGAAATTTTCGTTATGCTTTCCACGACAATGGTGCCGGGAGCCTTTCTGGTTATCCATCTTGTGTGGATATTTCTGGCGCTGGGCGTCAGTATTGGTGCCTGCGGGAGCATTATATCAATGAGAAGATTTTTAGATACATAAAAGGACGTCGGTAAAACGAAAACTGTAGTAGGGTGCTCAGCTCGCATAATGG
>Ga0366800_1066_pt1 | contig 14929 bp, 10 predicted proteins | sample BONcelN113001E14_FD_207034 | JGI IMG/M metagenome (GOLD analysis project Ga0366800, IMG submission 207034) | Enriched cells from coal bed in the Powder River Basin, Montana, United States - BONCAT cells N11 rep3 HSBNCT.N11.300.1.E14 ...
AGGTTATGGTGAAAGCCTTATAAAAACAGCTCTTTGTGTTGATTACGGTGAGATAGAAACCATTGCGCATTACAAGGCTGCAGGGCGTTTTCTGCCGGGTGTCGAGTTTATTCTTGATATTGGAGGTCAGGATATGAAATGCATGCATGTTAAAAATGGTGTAATTGACAGCATCATGCTCAATGAAGCCTGTTCTTCAGGCTGTGGCTCCTTTATCGAGACCTTTGCCAATTCTCTTAATATGAGCGCCGCAGAATTTGCAATCGAAGCCCTTGCCTCGAAGATGCCGGTAGACCTGGGCTCCAGGTGTACGGTTTTTATGAATTCCCGCGTCAAACAGGCTCAGAAGGAAGGGGCCACCGTTGGTGACATTTCTGCAGGCCTTTCTTATTCCGTTATTAAAAATGCTCTGTTCAAGGTAATAAAAATAAGGGATCCCAGGGAGCTTGGAAGCAGGATTATTGTCCAGGGCGGCACCTTCTATAATGATGCAGTTCTCAGAAGCTTTGAGCTGGTATCTGAAAGGCAGGCTGTAAGACCTGATATAGCAGGATTGATGGGAGCTTATGGAGCTGCCCTGATTGCTTGTGAAAAATATGTGGCAGGCTATAATACCACTCTTATAAGGTATGATATGCTTGACAGCTTTAAATCGGATGTTTCCCTGAGCAGATGCGGCTTGTGCAGCAACAATTGCCTGCTGACGGTAAACTGTTTCCAGGACGGCAGAAAATTCATCTCCGGCAACAGGTGTGAACGGGGCTCCGGCGAAGAGCATAAAAACAGGGACATACCAAATCTCTTTGATTTTAAATACAAGCTGATTACTGCCTACAAGCCACTGGACAAAAATGAAGCACATCGCGGTACCATAGGCATACCAAGGGTTTTGAACATGTATGAAAATTATCCCTTCTGGCATACCTTCCTTACCGAATTGAAATTCCATGTGGAATTATCACCGCGTTCATCAAGGAAGCTTTATGAACTTGGTATTGAGACAATGCCCTCAGAATCGGTCTGCTATCCGGCAAAGCTTGTGCATGGACATATTATGGCTCTTATTTCAAAAGGCGTTAAGACTATTTTTTATCCCTGCCTTCCATATGAGAAGAAAGAGGACAGCGGCGCAGACAATCATTACAATTGTCCGGTAGTTACATCCTATTCGGAAGTGATTAAGCACAATATGGACATATTGAAGGAAAAAGATATCAGGTTTATGAATCCGTTCCTCCCTTATTGTGACAAGAAGAGACTCGCTGAAAGGCTTTTTGAAGAGTTCCGAAGCTTTGGACCCTCAAAGAGGGAAGTAAGGGAGGCTGTTGACAAGGCCTGGCAGGAGGAAGAAAAATTCAAGCAGACTATCCGGAAAAAAGGTGAAGAGGTAATAAGCCATCTTGAAAAGACCGGCGGTACGGGTATAGTACTGGCAGGGCGACCATACCATATCGATCCTGAGATAAACCACGGCATTCCCAATATAATTACCGGTTTTGGAATGGCTGTGCTTACAGAGGATTCCGTTGCCCACCTTGGTAGGGCCCAAAGGCCTTTAAGAGTGGTGGATCAATGGGTTTACCATACACGGCTTTATTCTGCGGCCGGCTATGTATCTGCCGGGCATAATCTGGAGCTGGTACAGCTGAATTCCTTCGGATGCGGACTTGATGCCGTGACTACCGATCAGGTTCAGGAAATTCTTCAAAGCCGGGGCAAGATATTTACCGTATTGAAAATAGACGAAATCAACAACCTTGGAGCGGCAAGGATAAGAATACGCTCACTTATGGCTGCGCTGGAGGAAAGAAAACGGTATGGCTATATTGATGATATGGAACATTCTTTATTTAGAAAAGTACCTTTTACTGAAGAAATGAGGTCGAAGCATACCATACTGGCTCCACAAATGTCTCCTATTCACTTTCAGTTTATTGAAGAGGCCTTCAGAGCTTCCTCATACAAGCTGGAAATATTGCCGTCCGTTGACAGGAAGGCCGTTGACGAAGGGCTCAAGCATGTAAACAATGACGCCTGTTATCCTTCGATTATTGTTACAGGCCAGCTGATTGAGGCTTTAAAATCAGGGAAATATGACCTGGCCAACACCTCTGTTATGATTTCACAGACCGGCGGCGGCTGCAGAGCGACGAATTATATAGGATTTATCAGAAAAGCCTTGAAAGACGCCGGTATGGAGCATATTCCCGTTATCTCGCTCAATGCTGTTGGTATGGAAAAAAACGCCGGATTTAAAATAACCGCAGGACTTTTAAATAAATGCCTTTTAGCTCTTGTTTATGGCGACTTGCTTATGCGAGTACTTTACAGGGTGAGGCCATATGAAAAAACCAAAGGCTCGGCAAATTTGCTTTATGAAAGCTGGGTGGAGAAATGCAGGGAGTCGGTTGCAAGCGGGAAGTGGGGCTTATTCAGGCGAAATATCAATAGAATTGTAAAAGATTTTGACAATATAGAAATTGATAATACCATTAAGCCCAAAGTGGGACTTGTGGGTGAAATCCTGGTAAAATTCCATCCCACAGCAAACAACAGTGTAGTGGACATAATAGAAAGAGAAGGCGCCGAAGCTGTTATGCCTGACTTAACGGATTTTATGCTTTATTGTGCCTACGATGCAAACTTCAAGTATAAGTATCTTTCCGGAACATTATGTAAAAAAATCATTAATAACATGGCAATTTACGGTATAGAGTTCTACCGGAAGGAAATGAACAGAGCTCTAGCCAGAAGCCGCCGTTTCCATCCGCCAACAACTATTTACAAGCTGGCCCAGGAGGCTTCTCAAATACTCTCTCTTGGCAATCAGACCGGCGAAGGCTGGTTCCTTACAGCGGAAATGATTGAATTGATAAAAAGCGGCGCTGGTAATATAGTATGTATGCAGCCTTTTGCCTGCCTGCCCAATCATGTTACCGGAAAAGGAATGATCAAAGAGCTTAAGCGAAGATTTCCTAATGCAAATATTGTTGCTGTTGATTACGATCCCGGGGCAAGCGAGGTAAACCAGCTGAACCGTATTAAACTGATGCTTGCCGCTGCCTTTAAAAATATGAGGAGTGATATGGACAATATTCAAGAAAGGAAACAGGTAATTGACATTGGTGTCAATGTCCCTGCCAAAGAACCAAGGCAATCTTTTCAAGATTAAATGATATATTTCTTCAATGAGATCGGCAATGTCGTCAGGGCTTTTATATGTGAAGAATAGAATTGTGTGAAAAGAATCTCAGAGGCTTGACTGCTCCTGAGATTCTTGTTTGCTTTACTGATAAACTTGTTCTTCCTCTATTTGCTATTTACCGGGCTTCTTGTACTCAGGCATGTATTTTCTGCGGCCTTTTTTCTTTTTCATCGTCGTCATTCTGACGTTATGTTTCTTTATGGAAAGGCTGAGCATAAAGCCAAGCAAGCCCATTGCCAAAAGTACACCTAATATAAAATAAACCTGTTGTGGCATAATCATTTCACCTCGCCAGAATATTATACATATAAGTTTGTTTCGAATCAAGAATTTTATTTAATCATGCTTGATTTATTTTTAATATGCAAAACACCGGATTCAGCCGGGTTTTCGACACTTTGACCAAAAAAATAGTACCGATTAAAATCAGGAAAAGCTTACCAATAAAGCCTTTCCTGATTTTTTTGCTGTCAAATTTCTTAAAATATTTTGTTGTACGGTGTTGTATTTACTTGAATTATATGATATAATGGAGAGATAATACATGTAGAAGAGGTGTGCTATATGAAGCTTAATTACGATAAGAAGTCCAAAGATCCTACTTACTTCATTCAGATGGGGTTCCGTAACGGTAATAAGACTTCGACCAGAAATGTGATGAGGATCGGCAAGCATTCTGAACTTCTTGCCATCGATCCCGACCCTCTCGCCTACGCTAAAAGAAAAGTATTGGAAGCTAACGAAGCTCAAAATCACAACAAGCTCAGCATGAGTTTTGAGATTGATTTTGATGAGAAACTAACCGCCACCAGTGACACATCCTCCAAGTCAAACCTTTTGAATACCGGCTACATAATTTTACAGAAGGTCTATCATGATCTTGCGATTGCAGACTTTTTTAAAGCTGTCCAGACGAGCCATAAAGCCACATTCCCCTGCAATGACATAAACCGCTTCCTTACCTATGCAAGAATCCTCGACCCAGAATCCAAACTAGGCACCTTTGACAAGCTCGACACCTACTACGAACAACCTTCTTTTGACTACCAGCATATATTGCGTTTCATGGACATACTGGAAAAAAACTACGAAGGATATATCGAGCACCTTTTCAAATACAGCGGAAACATAGTCTCTAGGGACACTTCCGTCTGCTATTTTGATTGTACAAACTATTATTTTGAGATTGAAACGGAGGATCCCGACCACATTGATGAGGCCACGGGTGAAATTCTAAAAGGATTCCGCAAGTATGGTCCTTCCAAGCAGCACCAGCCCCTTCCTCTTGCCCAAATGGGGCTGTTCATGGACGGCAATGGCATCCCTATATCAATGTGTATCAATTCCGGATCCGACAATGAACAAAAATGTGCCATACCTTTGGAGAAGAAAATCACAAAGATGTTCGGTGGCGAGCGGTTTATCTACTGCGCGGACGCCGGTCTTGGCTCCTTCAGCATCAGGCAATACAACTCCATGGGCGGCAGAGCCTTCATTGTCACCCAATCCATCAAAAAGCTGTCAAAAACACTGAAACAAGCGGTATTCAATGACTATGACTACAGGCTGTTATCTGAAGATACCCCCGTCACAATCAAACATCTGAAGGATTTCGACCGCTTTGACAAAAAGAATCTTCCCTTGTACAACGATTTTGCCTATAAAGTTCTGGATGTTGAAAACGCCGTGGATTTGGGGCTGTATGAGGAGATAGTCCTGAAGAATGGGAAAACCAAAAAAGTAAAATCAAAGGCAGTCCTGAAGCAACGCATCATAATCACATTCTCCAGAAAAGTGATGGAGTATCAGCGTCGGATAAGAAACGCCCAAATTGAACGTGCCCGAAACATTCTTAAGTACCGTGATGCGGATGAGGTAAAAAAGGGACCGCACGATGTCACAAGATTTATTAAGAGAACATCGGTGACGATGGATGGCCAGAAGGCTGTTGACCATTATGAGATTGATCAGTCCGTTATTGACGAAGAAGAAAAATATGACGGATACTATGCGGTAGCTACCAACTTGGATGATGACGCCAAGGCTATCTTGGACATCAATTCCCAGCGCTACAAGATTGAGGATTGTTTCCGCATTCTTAAAACCAACTTCAGCGCAAGGCCCATACACCACAGTAAGAAAAACCGTATTATCGCACACTTTATGATTTGTTACACTGCATTATTAATCTATCGATTATTAGAATGCAAATTGGATCAGTATGGCACGCACTTCACAACAGATAACATTTTGGATACATTGAAAAATATGAATGTATCGAACTCGCAGGACATGTACTATACAGCAGCATACAGAGGAAGCCAGGTATGTACGGCATTAAACGGTCTGTATGGTTTAGGATTGGACAAGAAATATTACCAACCAAAGGAGTTGAATAAAAAAATAAAAAAAATTTTATAAGGGTCTTCCATACAACATTTTCACATACCAACGAACAAGAGCGAAGCCGCTGTTCAAGCCGGTTTCGCTCTTTTATTTTTATTTCAACTGTCGAAGACGGGATTATACATATAAGTTTGTTTCGAATCAAGAATTTTATTTAATCATGCTTGATTTATTTTTAATATGCAAAACACCGGATTCAGCCTGTCAGGGCTCTTTTTCCAAGATTGTCATAATGTATGAATCAGATGAATATTATTGAATAAGGCATTAGTACTACAGTGAGAACTTCATTTTTGTTGCGGCATATATGCGCCTTGAATAAATATCGCAAACGCTTCAATGCGTTATTTATTCAAGGATAATCAGGTTGTTTTCGCTGTAGTATAAGCTTTACGGATGAAAACTACAAATGTGAATGGTACTGGTGCTACGGATAAAAATAGCTGGGCTGTATCTGAATAAGCTTCAATAAATTTTTGCTGTAGCAGCAATGGAGGAAAAATGAATAACAAATACAAGCGTAAATCTCTTAAAAAAACAGCGTTGAAAATACTTATGATCCCGTTACTGATTATTCTATCCTTTTTTGCCATCAAGGCAGGTATTGCAATTGGAAATCTGGTTTATAACATGGATGCGGGTTTTGTTGAAAGAATCGACACTGAAAACTTCAAAACTGCAATAAATGCATCCCTTCCCATTATCAACACTATTTATAACAGCGGGAATATCAGTGTTTCCGTCTCTGGGGAAATTAAGAGTATTGTCAAGGCAATATTTAACTTTGATCTAAATTCTCCCCTTACCATATTAAATGTACAATCGCCTTTGTTTTTGAGCTATTACAATAAAGAGTTCAAGGAAAAGCTTGCACAGCAGGATCAGACACCGGTTCCGCAAGCGACGCCATCGCCTGCCGGAAGTACTCCGGAAGCTAGCATGACTGTGAGTTCCCCAACTCCGGAGGCTCCTGCCCTGACTCCTGATGTTAAAGTCAGCCCGACTCCCGGTGATGGACCCATAAGCTATGCAGTTTATGAAGAAAAGGAAGACGAGGAGAAGGACGAAAGCGATATTGTAAAGAAGGATAAAATAGAAATTCACAACTATACTTCCTTTAAAATAAATCTGGAGCAACTGCTGAAAGAGCCTTTCAAAATTAATTTTGACAAAAAGGGTCCCAAGGTTTTGATTTATCAAACCCATACAAGTGAAAGTTTTGTACTTAAAGAGAAGGATCTGGGGAAAAAGGGTTTAGCCAACTATAACACAGATCCGCAATATAATGTTGTCAGAGTGGGTGATGAGCTGACAAAGAACCTGAAAAAATACGGAATAGATGTACTTCATAACGGTACTGTGCACGACAGCAATTTTAATTCATCGTATAGCGCCTCGCTGAAAACGATTCAGAAATATGTCAAGAGTTATCCATCCTTGAAAATCATGTTCGACATCCATAGAGACGGGCTTGCCAACGGCCAGAAGCTCAGGGTGGTTACAACGGTCAAAGGCAAAAACGCTGCGCAGATAATGTTTGTAGTAGGTACTAACGGAAACGGTCTGCCACATCCAAACTGGAGGGAAAATCTGAAGTTTGCCATTGCGCTGCAGCAGGTTCTCAATGAGAAGTATCCGGGTCTTACCAGACCAATATGGATAAGCAAAAACAGATACAATCAGCAAATAACCAATAATTCTCTCATTATAGAAATAGGCGGAGACGGCAACCTTTTGAGTGAGTGTCTGGAAAGTACCAAGTATCTTGCGGAAGCAGTAAATATTGTAATAAATAGAAAATAGCGTTTATTATTAACCGGATATTGGGCATACTTTTAGCGGTATAAGTGTGTTAGCTGCCGAACAAAAAAGTTCAATCGTTTCAATTCAAGCAAACACATCAGTCTCACCTAATTTTATTGCGATAGTCAGGTACGTTAACAATTTAACTCTAAATTCCGGCGGCAAACTAACGTCTGAAGGTGAAACCGAGGTTCAGTATAGATATATTGCTGGGATTACCATTGAGCTTCAGCAATACAACGGACAATGGAATACAATTAAAACATGGAGCTCTTCAGATAGCACAATTGTTTCTTTAATGAAGGACTGGTATGTAGCAAGTGGATACCAATACAGATTAAAGCTTACACATACGGCGATGGACAGCAATTTGACCGTAATTGAAAGTTTCATCAGCTATAGTAAAACTGTTGCCTATAATTAAATTTCAAAAAAGTAAAAGTTTTTTTGAAATATTTGTCGTCATTTTCTTTTTTTGGAGGTTATTATTAACATAAGGCAAAGATTGTAAAAAAGATAACTTCAAGCGTGCACATACCAAAAATTTTAGGCAGTGTATACTGTTTAAATTAAAAAGCCTCCAGATCATATGCTACTTTGCCGGTGCTAATGATCTGAAGGTACAGCCCCTACACAATTTAGTATAGGGCAATAATATGATTTTATACTATTTTAGGGTAATTGTGAAGGAGAATTATACGAGAGGGAGGATAGTGATTTTTTATTTGGATTTAACCTTAATAATAAAAATTATAGAATGGTCTTGAAAGGAAGGTATTTATGTTAAAAAAAGGACGTTCCAAATTTCTTTTGGCATTAATTTTGACAATCACTATTCTGTCAACCTCAATCGCGGTTTTTGCAGCAGCCCCATCAGTAAGTTTGACTACTCCTGGCGCCGTTGGGTTTTATATGCTTAATGAAGACTTAACAGTACGAGCTACGGTTAATAATAGTCCTACCTCCGTTAAACTCTACTGGGATAATGATTATAGAAAAGATCTTTCATTAATATCTGGGACTACATATGGAACCACCTGGAAGCCAATAGCAACAATTTTTTGGGAAGATCGCAGACTTGGTGTATATACAGCTTTTGGATGGGGAATGTCAGCAAAACTAAAAGTTCAAGCAACAAATAGTGATGGTAGTGGTTATTCAGAACATGCAGGGCACGTAACTTCAAACCCGCGAAGTGTATACGAAGATATTGATTCAACATGGTCCTATACTAATGATCAAACTAATAGCTTTATTGGTGTATCCACAAGCTGGTCTGCTAAACCTCATGGAACAACAAATACGTATAATTGTACCGCATATGTTGTAGGAAACGAAACAAGTTGGCAATGGCCTACTGAGTGGCCTTCGCTAACAACAACAGAAGGAAAAAATTATTTGCAAGCTTACATGTCTAAAGGTAGTTATAATGGGTATAACTACTCTAGTCGGCCAGGTTCTTTAACTTATTCTAATGTAAGAACAACTTATCAACCTTGGACTACAAAAGTAATATATTATAATGGAAACCATTTTGCAAAGGTAGTTCAATATGATTCCAATGGATACCCTAGTTTATTGTACTCAAAGTGGGGATACGCCGAGTTATTAAAGTCTACCAATAAGGATTGCTTTGCATCAGGTATGTACGGAAGTGCATATTATTATATTGACTAAGCTACTATAATATGAATAAAGGAGTGTGAATTTCATTATGGAAAAAACAAAATTTAAGATTTTACTCGTGGTTGCTATTGTTATTTTTACTTTTGTAACTTCACAAGTTATAATCTTTGCTGCAAAAACTTTCTTTACAGAGCCTGCTGAGAATACAGGAAAGGTTCCAAAAAACTTGGTTTGGAATGAGGAAAGTGGAGGATACTATGACCCTATGGAATTTGAATGGGACTCTCAAAATAATACTTACATTGCAAAATTTATTCAAAGAGAAGCAGGTATGGAATCTGTTTTATCAGAAGGCGAAGAGCAGAGGCTATGGGTAGAAAAACATAAAGATAGTAACGACCCCTTGGATATAGCCTTAGTCAAATACTTTAAGCACATTAGTGCTCCCAATCAGACTAGTGGATTATCTTCCAAATACGAGCCTGAAAAAGATGAAGGGTTAAAGTATTTAACAGATTTAGGTGATAAGGAAACAGACAAAATGATTGATAGAATAGAAAAAAACGATGTTTGGGCCGGTATTTTAATGTGTGCAGTTGAAAAAATCAAAAAAATAGATATTCCTTCTGAATATAAAGATGCTTCACCTGAGGGCACAAAAAAATGGGTTGGGTATGTAAAGGGAAAAATTAAATAGTCCACTATTTAAACATAATTAACTTAGGACATCACAGCATAAGCAGGTTTCTTTAATTGAAGCCTGCTTTCTTTACATGTTCAATTAACAATATAATCTTCAAGGGTGAATACATTTAGAGTAGTTCCAAAAGGACATATTGAGAAGTATTATATGGCGATTAATTTGTAGTCCCTATGGGTCAGATTTTAAATCTTATTGGCGATGACAAGACACAGGAAACATCTTTATATGATGAACTTCCAGAATAAGGGCTGTTGCCCTTCTCTAATGTAGCCATAGCCAGTTGCAAGCCTGGAAAAATGCAGAGTAGAGTTTATGCAAGGAAGGATGATTGTGAGTAATGGCTAATTTATATTCAAATTCAGAAATAGTAGCAAGAAATAAAATAGGAAGATTACATAGCGCGGCTTTCAGCCGCAACCAAAGTAGTCAGTATTCAGTATGCTCCGATTGCTTACTACTGGCGATTTTGAGTATGGCCTAAAAGCTTGTTTTTTTGCTTGTTTTTATAAAGCAATAATATAATGTAATACAGGAGATGCAAAATGAATACGAGAAAAAGAAAAAGGTTCTATGGAATAGTGAAATGGACTTATGTATTGGGCTCTCTACTGAAATGGATAGTGAAGAATTTATAGAGGAAGCAATGAGAAGTCATGAAGATTTATCGGGAGATCCGTTACCTATAGAAGATTGTATTGTAAGTCAGGGTTTGGATGGTGTTGTTTGGAAGATTGAAGTAAATTATTTTGGACAAAATCAGTAAGAGGGGAAAGGTTATTAAGGAAGTGAAGATGCATAGTCATGAGCAGAAGAAGGCCAAGAGTAAGATACCAGCTTGGCAGCGGCGGCATTAGAGAGTTAACGAGTGAAGAAATCAAAGCAAAACTGCAGGCTGCCGATATGCTGATAGCAACAGGCGGAAGGAGTATGCTGGTAAAAATTCTGAAGAACTCCAAAGATAAAAAACTATTAGAGTATGGACTAGATAACGTCCTACGTATAGATATTATTCGCAAATGTGACAAATGGGGACGTTCCTTTTTTGTCACATTTTCCTGCCAATGTGCACTATCCTGTAAATATATAAGAAGGCGATGGATGATCACACTCCTCAGCAAAAAATCAAGAGAACCGTCCCCTTGATTCAGTGATATTACTAGTTCAATAGGAATTGATACGGAAAATGCTTCTGTTAAAAAAATTACGATAAATGGGCAGAAAGCACTTTTCAGTTCAAATAACAATGTCAATATTTTGGTATGGCATGATGAAGAATTTTCATATACATTAAGCGGAACAATTGAAGAAAAGGAAATGATGAAAATAGTGGAAAGTATTAAGAAATAAAAATATTTAAAAAAACTTGTCGCCTTTTCCTCTTTAAGCTGGTTATTATTAGTGAAAACCAATTTAAGGAGGATTTTATTTTAAATGAAGAAAAATTTTTTAGGCAAGTAGTAGCTTCAATAGTTACCATATCAATGTGTTTTAGCGGTATAAGTGTGTTCGCTGCCGAACAAAAAGATTCAATCTTTTCAATTCAAGCTAACACATCAGTCTCACCCAATTTCATTGCGATAGTCAGGTACGTTAACAATTTAACTCTAAATTCCGGCGGCAAACTAACGTCTGAAGGTGATACCGAGGTTCAGTATGGATATATTGCTGGGATTACCATTGAGCTTCAGCAATACAACGGGCAATGGAATACAATTAAAACCTGGAGCTCTTCAGACAGCACAATTGTTTCTTTAATGAAGGACTGGTATGTAGCAAGTGGATACCAATACAGATTAAAGCTTACACATACGGCGATGGACAGCAATTTGACCGTAATTGAAAGTTTCATCAGCTATAGTAAAACTGTTGCCTATAATTAAATTTCAAAAAAGTAAAAGTTTTTTTGAAATATTTGTCGTCATTTTCTTTTTTTGGAGGTTATTATTAACATAAGGCAAAGATTGTAAAAAAGATAACTTCAAGCGTGCACATACCAAAAATTTTAGGCAGTGTATACTGTTTAAATTAAAAAGCCTCCAGATCATATGCTACTTTGCCGGTGCTAATGATCTGAAGGTACAGCCCCTACACAATTTAGTATAGGGCAATAATATGATTTTATACTATTTTAGGGTAATTGTGAAGGAGAATTATACGAGAGGGAGGATAGTGATTTTTTATTTGGATTTAACCCTAATAATAAAAATTATAGAATGGTCTCGAAAAGTAATTGGTAGTTGAGCATTTTCATATAATTCCAGCTTTAGTAGCCAATAAACCAACGCTTTCAAGTCCATTCAGGATTTAAGTTATCTTATTTGCATTATGTATTATTATTAAATCTAAATTAAAGGAGATGTTTTAGTATGAAATCATTAATAAAAAAATATGCTTGGTTCTTGTTACAGTTTTTATGTTAACCACATTGAATATTTTACCAGTATCTGCTGAATTAGAAGAAATGCCTAAGGATGTTGATAGTAAAACAGCGCTGAACAAACTTTTAGTATCAGACGATTTTGAATTTTTCACGATAGGTGATACCACCGAGGCAATAACAAATAACGATGTGAAATTCACTAGAAAAAGCGATCTTGATGATATAGAACTCAACAAAAAGTATAATAGCATATGGATTAATAAGGATAAGCACTCTGAGTTGCTCACTTCTAAAGGTGTTGAAAAAATTGAAAAGCTTCTTAATAACGGATGCTCTGTATACTTTATCGGGTTAGAAGATGTAAATATACTTACAAAACTTTTTACTACCTCTACGAGTTACGAGACAACTAAAGATTCTGATACAAAACAAATAGCTGGATTTATAACTAAAAATAAAAAAGGGGAGGTTTTCATCGGGCATTTCATATCAAAAGAAAGCATCGGTAACGAAAACGTATCTAATTCTTTGTTAGTCTCTGCTTGGAACAGAAGGAACGACTTTAACTATACAAAGAAAGGTGCAATGTCGTCTTTTATTAGTTCTTTAACCCAAAAAGTAAGTGCAGCAGGTGATTTCTTTACTATTGGTTCACAATGGAGAATAGTTTTTGGTTGGCAAAATTATGTTTTTAACACAAGTTATGGAGATATGTCTGAATGGAAATCAGCATATTATCTTACTGATTCAATTGATGGTAAGGACTATTGGGCCATGGCTCTTCAGGCAGGAATGGCACCTTACCCTGGTAGTGGCGATTATTTGCATTTTTCTAAAACGCTAAATTATTTTTCAGATGCTGATTCCAATGGTCAAGCAAATAAGCTATGGAGTGATTATCAACCAAAAACTAAACCCAGTTCCTCAACTTGGGAATTTTCACTTGGTGCTTCATTATCACAGTCAAAAATTGAACCAACCATTGGAGCATCATGGAGTATTACAGCAAATGATTTATCATTCTATGACTATTCACAGCTAGGAAGTCAAAAAATGGACTTAAAATGGAACTACACAACCTGGAGAACTTATTCAAATAATACATCATGGCAAAATTGCAGTTTTATTTATCAGGCCCCAACCGGAGCAACTAATTGCAAAATAGATAACGGAAGACTTGTTAAGTTCTGCGAAAGTGCATATCCGTTTGTAGAGACAGATTCACAATATAGTATGACATACGTCACTATTGTAAATAAACAATAGTAAGCAAATAAGAATATACTAAATGTACAAAAGCATGGTTTTGGTTATGCATGCTTTTGTACATTTAGATTTTTATTAATAATCCAATAAGGAGCATTTTTGTGAAAAACAGACTTTTTATTATCATTATTTTCATGTTTATTATTTTAATATCAGCAGGTTGTAATGAAAGTAGAAACCAAACTTCAACCGCTACTAAAACGAAACTACTGCAACTCCTTTATTATGGCGACAACAAAAATATTACATCGGCACTGGAAAATGATAACTTTATAATCATTCAAAACGGAGAAACCAGCACTTCAGAAGCAATACAGATAGTATTAATAGAAAATGATAAAGCCGAATCTATAAATAAAGATATTCTAATGGCATATTTAAACAGTGGAGCTGTCATTTATTACCTGGACTTAAAAAGCACAGAATTTTTGCAAAAAACCTTTTTTAATAACAATTCGTACGAAACAGCTGTACTTGGTGATAAAAATCATTCATTATATCGCATTACCATAGACAGTAACAAAAAGTTAAACTTACTGACAATAGGATGGCAAACTGAAATAAGTAATTACTATGAATCGATAGCTGATAAATTGCGTAAATACTATCAGCGCTAACTCGCTTTTTGTGTACTTGGTTCAGGAACAATGTAGTTTGTTCTATAAGTATATGCGTTCAAAAACCTACCAAATAACTGTTTAGGGTTTAAAACGCCTATTGAATCTATAACAAAACTCATCATGGTAAACTTGTAGAAACTTGTCATTGAGGCTATGGTAAGTGCCCATAATATAAGTCTTGGCATCTCCTATTATAATTTGTAACCATTTAAGAAATTCCTCATCATTCGATTCATAGTAATTTTGATACTTGTGATTGTAATTTTTTGGGTTTTTGTAAGAACCATGACTATCATGTTTCTCGAAGGGATACTTCTAACAAGCCTCATCTGTACGAATTTTCGTAAGCGTCAAATAGGTTCTTCTTAAAGTTAGTTGAAAATACAATAAAGTTCTTACAATGCCCTTATAAAATGTTGATAAATGCCTGCTTCATATAAACCTATTGTATAGATTCAACTAATTCTGGAAAGAACCGTCAAATAAACCATCACATAGTTTAACAGTTGCGAAGTTGATACAATCACAAAGAATACAGTTGAAAAAGTTTAAAAAGTAAACAAACTTTTTCAACCAGGGAACGGAGTGGTTGTTTGGATACACAAAAAGTTGCAGTCGAGTACCGTTTGTCGCAATGGGCAAAAGTGATACAGGCACAGCATGAGAGCGGGCAAAACGTTAAGGATTTCTGACAGACGGCTGGGATAAGCAGGCACGCATATTTTTACTGGCAGAGGAAGTTGCGGAATGTGGCTTGTACAGAGCTTGCCAAAACAGAAGAACCCAGCAATATGATGTCGAATGGATGGATACAGCTTATGCCGAAACAGACGAATCAGGCGAAAGATGAGTTGGTCATTGAATCTTTCGCTGGCCATCGGAAGGAGATACTGCCACAATGGTTCTTGACGCAAATGAAT
>Ga0366800_1067_pt1 | contig 14889 bp, 8 predicted proteins | sample BONcelN113001E14_FD_207034 | JGI IMG/M metagenome (GOLD analysis project Ga0366800, IMG submission 207034) | Enriched cells from coal bed in the Powder River Basin, Montana, United States - BONCAT cells N11 rep3 HSBNCT.N11.300.1.E14 ...
CTTGATGCAGACAGCGAGTATATAAAGGCCCTGAAGTTCTACTACAAGGCCAATCAGATGGGGCTTATGGATCCTGATTCCCTCACACAGACCTATGCAACGGCAAAAGCTAAAATCACAGAGGGCAGAGTATTTTTCAGCTGGTGGCAATGGCTCAATGATGCTTACAATACTACAGACCGTACAAATGCTGATGCACCCACCGGATTTGCAATGGTTTTACCTGCAAATACAAAGACATTGGTATCCGGAGAAAACACCGTTGGTGACAGAACTCCCATATCTATCGGTTCATCAACAAAAAATCTTGACGCATGCTTGAAATATGTAGATTTCATGTATTCCACCGATGGTTTGCAACTGATGTATAACGGTCCTGAAGGGACAATCTGGAATATGGATGCCAGCGGTAAACCAGCCATGACAGATGATGCCTGGAAATATGTAAATGATCTTGGTTTGGATCTGCCAGATGGCGGCAAATTCGGGGACGGCACCAGGATACTTGGATTTAACGGGCTTTCTTTAGCCTTTGTCAATCCAAAAACACAGGAGCCAATCAACTACAAACTATGGGCATCCACGAAGAAATACAATATAGCAAATCAAACCAAGCTTGAGAAGGACTGGTCAAGTGTTACAGGCTTTCAGTACCCAATTGATTATGTGAGAGGAAAGAACATGATTCAGGAAATGCCCCTTGCAAAAACACTGATAACACCCATGACCGACGAGATCAGTTCTGCTGCTGCAAGAATCGGAGATATTGTTAAGGCAAATTCGTGGAAAATGGTATTTGCCAAAAACGATGCCGAATTTGAAAGTCTTTATAATGAGATGAAGACAAAAGCTGATGGATTGGGGCTTAAGACAGTATATGAGTCATCTCTGGATGGCTGGGGCAAGGCACAAGCAATTGGAGACAAATATAAATAGTACTGCTTAATGCCGGGAATACACAGTGCCGTCGCCATATGCGGCGGCACTGTGTTGTATAGGGCATTATGCAGGAACAGATTTGCCAAAAATCGAGAGAGACCCGGTGTCCTGGAGATTTTTGTCCGTGTCATTATATTGACAGATATGGAAATGGCTGGTATTGATTTTATTTAGAGTCAGCATTAAGATTATAGTAAGATACATATATCCGAATATTCACATGACAGGCAGATAAAAAGGAGGATTGCAGATGGCAATCGACTGGTTTCGCAAGATTTATTCCAAGCTCTTGCACATAAGGCTTTACAGTCGCTTGATGATTTGCTATACGTTGATTTTTCTGTTTGTTACCTATGCTTTTGCATTTGCAGCCACAAGGTACTATGACCGGTACACTACTGTTAAACAGCTTGAGCAAAGCAGGAATGCCTTGAATGCAGTATGCAATTATTATGTATTGAAGCATACTGAATTGTCGGATATTATATTGCCCTTTTATCAAAAGGATGATAATTATTTCTATCTATATAACATGCTCAGGTCGCCGACGGACAAGGAATACAACGACCCTTTGGGCAAGATGAAGATATTTGAGGTGCTGCAGGAAATTGCCGACCGCGACGGCGATATTAAAGAGATACTTTTATTTAAAAACATAAATGGGGCCAGGTATGTCTATACGAGAAAAGACAAGACCTTTGAAACTGCAGGTGAGGATTACCCGTTTTTTGATATCCTTGCCAGGTGGAAGTCCGGTCGAATTATCACTGGAACTGAAAATATCAGCAGCAATTATACTGATAGCGTCAGCCATATCTATGGCATTGGTGGAGTCATCGGGTTGGACAATGATGCCAGAGCAGCCGGGCAATTCCTCATTGCATTCAACACCGAGGCACTCAAAAGTGTTTTTCAAAGCTATAGTGAAACATACGGCAGGTTCATACTGGCTTCACATGCAGGAGATGTGATATTTGACTCTGATGGAGATTACAACGGTAAAAAACTGCCATATATAGATGTTTTGCTTTCAGGTAAAGACAGTGCATCAATTGACGGTGAAATTTGCCATATCCAGACCATCGAGGGAAAAAAAGCCAACTATGTAGGTGTAAATATTGTTCCTGAGAAGGCATTGGGAAATAGAAATATTTCATTGCTGGTATACGGTGCTTTTACTTTGATGGCACTTATCTGCGGAGCTTTATATATGACAGGAGGACATTTTATTTCCAGAAGGGTAAAACAAATCCAGCTGGCAATGCAGCATGTGGGTTCAAAAAACCTTTCTTATAGAATCCCCATATCAAAACAGTCTGACGAATTCGTCGAGATCGCCATCAAATTCAATGAGATGTGTGATGAACTGCAAAAAACCATAGACCTGGAATACATCAGTGAAATCAGGAAGAAAAATGCCGAACTAGAGTCACTCCAGGCAGGAATAAATCCTCACTTTTTATATAATACTCTGGAAGTCATACGCGTCAGGGCAGTTGATTCAGGGAATGATGATGTTGCCGGAATGATTGTCAACCTGGCCAATCTCTACAGGGCTATAGTGAAAAACTGTACTATTACTCCCATTCGCAATGAAATAAACATATGTGACATTTACATTGATATTTTTTCATTCCGTTATAAGAATACTCTGGATTATGAAATGGATATAGACCCCCGTATCATGGAGTATGGCATTCCAAAGAATCTTCTCCAGCCTATAATAGAAAATTACTTTGTTCATGGTATTAACAATCAAGGCGAGGATAACAGGTTTGTTATTCATGGTTTTATGAAAAACAAGGATATATGTTTTGTATTTGAAGATAATGGACGGGGTATGAACAGCAAAGAGCTTAATGAAATAAAAAGCAACATCAGCACAGTCAAGCCAGAGGCCGAAGCCGGATATGGATTGATTAATGTCCAGAAACGAATATGGCTGATTTATGGAAAACCCTATGGTATAACACTGGAAAGCGAAGAAAACGTCATGACAAGGATAACAGTGCTTATAAAGGCATTGACCTGCAATGAGCTGGAAGCAAGCCTCAAATCATTACAGAGTGACAAGGTGACCAATGACAGGGAGTGACGGTGAGATGGGGTTGTCGTCGGACAATTCACTTTAAACATACAGCAGACATGGAGGACTATTTCAATGAAAAGCTATATATCGGCTATTGAAAATGCAATCAACTGGATAAACACACAGATGCTTACCTTTGATAACGCTTGTTATGGTATTTATGAAAGAATACGCATCGACAAGCATATTAGGACCAACTGGAGCAGACCGGATTGCAGTGCCGAATACCTTCGTGTGCTGCATACCTATTCTGAGATGACAGGTGAAAAAAAGTATCTTCAGTTGGAGGAAAATATCCTCAGATGGCTGGAAAGTGTCCAGGACAGAGAAGTGAGCTCTATATGGAAAGGCTCAATGCCTTTCTACCTGATTGACGGCTATATCCGCGAAGGCAAGGTGGACGCCTCCATATATCAAAACGACAACGGTAAGGTGCTGCTTGTGCTTTGCCAGCTATATAAGAAAACCGGCGACCAGCGTATGCTGGAAATTGCTGAAGGGATTGCTGGATACTGGATTAAAACGCAGCAGCCGGATGGTACTTACGGGATCATGGATGGAAAGAATATGCGGGAGTGCAGAAAGGGGCCCTGTTTTGTACAATGGCTTGTGTCCGGCTTTTATCTTTTGTATGGCATTTCTGGGAATGAACGCTATCTGCAGTCAGCCAAAAAGGGTATGACATATTTAGTCTCACTCATTCATACCAACGGAAGAAGCTATACTTCTTATGAGATTATTAAAATGGAGGATTGGAGGCCGGTTTCCTCCGAAACGTCTATAATGCTGTATACACTGTGTGTGGCATATCAAGTGGAAAAGAAGCCGGTATACCTTAAAAAGCTGCATCTTGCGGCGGAATATCTGCTCACTCTGCAGCACGAAAGCGGTGCTGTCATCAATTGCAGGGATGACTGCAAGGAGGCTTCCCTGCAGAACAATAAGGATCTATGCGACCTGGTTTATACCCAGGGCTTTGCTCTGCAGGCATTAATTTATGCATATGAGGTGACTGAAGAGAAAAAATACATTGATGCCGCCTGGCGTCTTGGTGATTTTCTTGCCAGTATCCAATGCAGCGGGGAGTCTGAGCTTTGGGACGGAGGCTGGCGTGGTTCCCGCAACGTGGTAACAAGGGAATGGGACGGAAGATCCAACCAAAATAACGAAATAGATGAAGGCGGTATGTATTCGGTTTACACAGGCTGGTGCTGCACAAATATAGTATATGGACTGGAATTGTTGGAACAGCATCGAAAGAAGCAGTAAAGCCAATTTGTTAAAGGAAAGAGGCATCATTATGGAGCTGATTCCATTACCATGCAATATAACAGCACAGGCTGGAGTGTTTGTGATAGACTGCAATACCGGCATTGTGCTGGATGCGACACTGAATGATAATGATATTGAAACAGCAAAGCTTCTGCAGCAGGAGATTAGAAAGGTTATTGCAGCCACACTGCCTGTAAAAAAGGTGCTTGCAAGCCCAGGTCATCTTTTCAGGAACTGTATATATCTTCAATATGACAACTCGGATCTAAAGCAGGAAGCTTACCGGCTGACTGTGCATAAGGATAAGATTACTATTACTGCCTGCTCCAGCCGTGGGTTCCTCTATGGAACTGCGACGCTGATTCAGCTATGCAGGGTCTGCCGTGCAGAAATTGGCTGCGTAGATATTGCTGATGAGCCGTCTTTTGAAAACAGAGGCTATTTGCTGGATGTTAGCCGTGGAAGGGTACCCACTATGGACAGCCTGAAAGCACTGGTGGATCGGCTTGCACTGTATAAAATCAACCAGCTTCAGCTATATGTGGAAAACTGTTTTCGCTTTGATGGACTGGAAGAGATTTGGTCACAGACAGATGCTTTTACATCGGAAGATATTCTGGAGATTGATCGCTACTGCAATATCAGAGGCATTGAATTGGTTCCCTGTATAGCCACCTTTGGACATTTGTATGATTTGCTGCGTTCGGAGAGCTTCCGCAAATACAGCGAAATGGACACCGGGGTGGGGGAGCCTTTTACCTGGTATCACAGAATGCGATACCATATTATCAATGTGTCTGACCCTGAAAGCTTTACTCTTATTACCGGAATACTTGACCAATATCTTCCTTTGTTCCGCACTAATAAAATTAACATTTGTTGTGATGAAACCTTTGATCTGGGCAAGGGGAAAAGTGCTTCCGCAGCTCAGAAATCCAGTTATGGAGAGATGTACCTTTCTTATGTCAACCGGTTAACCCAATATCTTCAAGGCAAGGGAAAAGAGGTAATGATCTGGGCGGATATTGTTCAAAACCATCCCCAATGTCTGGATAAACTCAATGCACAGGTCACCTGCCTCAACTGGTATTACTATTATGGCGCCAGAGAAGAAACCATTAAGATTTTCCCTGATAACGGCTTGAAGCAGTATGTATGTCCAAGTGTATCCGGATTCAGCCGGGTGGTCAATGCATATGACATGAGCTTTGCAAATATAAGGGAACTGGCAGTGCTTGGTAAGAAGTATAATGCCCAGGGTTTTTTAAATACTGACTGGGGTGACTGCGGGCATATAAACATGCCTGCTCTTGCCATTCCCGGTATGATTTACGGTGCTGCACAAGGCTGGAATGCAGAGGATGACAGAGATTTTGACACCATAGACAAAGTAATTTCCCGGGTGGAATATGGAGACAGGGATAAGATACTGGTGGGATTACTGCGCCAGCTTTCCCGGCAGGATATAATTATTTTCAATGACATTGCATTTTTCAGAGATTATAAGGTGTACAACTTGCCTTACCATGATTTTAATACATGTCTGTATGAAAAATCAAAAAATGAAATAATGCAAGCCACACAGGAGCGGCTTGTGGCAGCAGTCAGCCACTGCAAAGAGATTATCAACTGTCTTGTGCAAAATACTGCCGGTTTCAATACAAGCCACCAGGAGGAGCTATCTGAATTTTATCTTTCCGCCCGTGGAGTTGAACTGATACAGGAACTGGCGCTGGTCATCAAAAGGTGTGAGTACGGACAGGATGTCAATTTGGTGAGTACTCCCAATGAGCTTGCCGTCAAGCTGGAATACTGGCTTATGGATTATTGCCGGGCATGGAGGGCAGTCAGCCGGGAAAGCGAGCTGTATCGGATCAAGGAGTTTTTTGTACAGATATGTTACATCCTCAGAAAATATGAGGCAGGCCAAATATCTTGACAATAGAGTATAAAAACCATACAAAAAGATAAAAAACCCATATGATAAAATAAAAATTCCGGCCTTATAATGATAAAGGAATTCATTTATTATTGCAAAGGAGGAATAAATCTGAAATATATCGACATGGACAAACAAATTAAAAGACGAAAGCAGCTATTCAGCCTTTATCGAGAGTTTATGGGAGAAGCTATTGATGATAATGGTGGATGGCACGGCAACGAAACTGAAATGAATGTAAGGGAAAAAATCTGGCATTGCCTGGCTCTTCTTGAAGGAAGTGAGGAGCAGATTAAGAGGGCGAACACTATATTGGGACTTGTAACTTTGGATAAATGTCATTTTGGTCCCATGAACTGTATGCAATTACTATTAAAGCATGAAAGCAGCCTGACGCCAAAGGTGATTGAAAAGCTTGAAAAATATGTTGAAGCAAGCCTTGAAAGGCTGGCAGGCAGCAATATTCATTTCACAATGTACAACGATAATTTTGCATCCATGGCTGCATTTACACTTCTTACAGCCGGAGAACGTTTTGGCAATAAAAAGGCTTTCAATGCCGGTGCGGAAAAATTAAACCAGCTGAAGGAACGGTATATGCGCTGTGGAGTACTGATGGAATATTGCAGTACAACCTATTTGTCCATCACAATTTTATGTATGGCAGAAATTTTTACGTATGTAAAGAATCAAACGGTACGTGATACTGCTATAAAATGCGAAGAGAGAGCCTGGGCAGAGGCAGCATCACATTATCATGCACCTTCCGGCCACCTGGCAGGACCCTATTCGAGGGCATATACCGTTGATACGCTGGGGCATCCAAGTGGATTATTGTGTCTGCTTTATACGATGTTTGGTGATGACATCATTATTAACCCTGTAAAAGATATGTTTCCATACCGAAAAGGTCTGGTAATACATCATGGCCTGGAAAGGCTGATGTGGCCCAGCGTGATATGGAGCTGCAGCGGTTTGTGCCATTGTCCCGAATATATGGGGGAGATGCTTCTTCAAAAAACATATCCATATACAGCCATAGCAAAAGCGGAATGCCTGCCTTCATTGACCGACGGTTACCGGATAGATGATATAACCGGAGAAAAAGTATCTATAAACAATACATATGAATATCAGGGTACTTCAGGACCAATTTACACTTATATGACAGAAGAGTATGCTATGGGGACGGCGCATTCGCAATATCATGATGGCGGCTTGACAGAGTCCTTTCATCTGGTTTATCGAAAAAAAGCTCCAGCACATGATATTACTGATGCGGGAGTAGTATTCAGCCGGTATATAATAAATGAAAAGCTCCCGGAATCTATCATCAAATATTCAGTTTATGGCGAGGGCGACGGTAATATAGGCTTCCGTGATGAGGGACGTAAATTCGGTATTCAGCACAAGGACTGTTCTGTCATGGCTTATAAGCCAAAACAGTTTGAAGCGCACAACATTTGGAGTATGAAGCTGTCCCTTCTTTTTCCCTGCCATTTCTCCAAGCCATGTGAAATATGGCTTGGACGTGAGAAACTGGATGGTTTCAGCGGCGAAAGCCGTGATCCTGTAACAGTATTTGTAAGGGATGGCTCGGTCTATATGGCTTATACACCTCTGCAACTGACCGATCATGGCAGGAAAGCCGCTGTAAAGGTGGAGCAGACAGGTAATTATATTATGATATCCTTTTACAATTATGAAGACAGGGCAAGGCCTTTTGACAACATGGAGCTTTTTCTTACCTCCAGCGGGTTTATTGCTAATATGAAGAGTGCAGATGAAATAGGAAGCTTTGATTTGTTTATGAAATATATAAACGAATATAGTCTTGAAGACAATATTGAATGTTCTCAAGGGTCCTATACACGATGGATAAGATATAAACGAAATGATTTGGATATCAATTTTGCTTATAGTCCTGTCAGCGAAGGCATTATGATTTCCGCAATCAACGGAAGGCCGCGTCCCGATCCGGTTTTTTATGCCACGGGAATCAATAATGACCGGCTGCCTTTTTTGCAGGATTGAACAAGAAAAGGGTTCGTTTTTAAAACGTAATAAAAAAATCATGGTAAATAATAAAAATAACCTGTTAAAAAGTACATGTAAGAATGCTACTATATTCTTGCAGGCATTTGTTGAAACATTATCGTTTTATTTATGAGCGAATAGAGTATCTATGACAGAATAAATAGGAGTGATGTAATGCAACCGGAAATCAATACATTTGCAGTCGAAAGAATAATAACTCCAAAAGGTAATAGAAAAGGTATCAATTTTAAGGGTTTTTTTCATAGCTTTACAGGATATAAGAAGCATATTGCACTGACAATCATGTTTTTGCCTGTAGCCGTATACTTTATTATTTTCAGGTATATTCCCATGTATGGACTCACCATGGCTTTCAAGGATTATAAGTTCAGTCTCGGTATTCTGGGAAGTCCGTGGAACGGTTTTGAGAATTTTGAAAGAATATTTGCATTTCAGACCTTTTACCGGGCGCTGAGAAACACTGTAGTTATCAGCTTGCTGAAACTGGTTGCAGGGTTTCCGATGCCCATCATACTGGCCATTGTCCTTAACGAGGTTCGCCATCTGAAGTTTAAAAAGGTTGTACAAACCGTCAGCTACCTGCCTTATTTCCTTTCGTGGGTAGTCCTTGCAGGTGTTTTTATTCAGCTTTTCTCGCCCAGTACAGGGGTGGTCAATTATGTACTTGGAATGTTTGGAATTGAGCCTATATACTTCCTTGGGGACAATGCATGGTTCAGGACGACAATGGTAGTAACTCATATATGGAAGGATATAGGCTGGGGGTCTATTATTTATCTGGCGGCAATAACAGGTTTGGATTTGAGCATGTATGAGGCTGCCATATGTGATGGAGCCAACAGGTTTCAGAGGATTTGGCATATTACGTTGCCGTGTATTCTCCCCACCATAACCGTACTGTTGATTCTAAACATCGGACATCTGCTGGACGCAGGCTTTGACCAAATATTTAACCTGTACAACTCGGCGGTATACGAAACCTCCGATATCATTGATACCTATGTTTACAGAATAGGGCTTAATGATATGAGGTACAGTATAGCAACGGCCGTAGGCTTGTTTAAAAACGTAATCGGTTTCTTTTTAGTTGTTTCCACCAACTACATAAGCAGGAAAATCAGCGATAGCGGTGTTTGGTAATACAAATTGAGCACACGAAAGGGATGTAGGATAAATGTTAAAAAATAAATTTACTATTTTTGATGTTATATGTTATGTGTTTTTAGGCTTGCTTTCGTTGACGATTCTCTTACCCTTTATTCACTTGCTTACTCTTTCCTTTAGTCCGTCATACGTTGCAACAACGCCTGGATTACACCTTATTCCCAATCCGGCTGATATTACATTTGATAATTACGCCAAGGTTTTTACAAGCAAATTTATCTGGATTGGATATAAAAACACACTGATACGCACAGTATTTGGTACTGCCATTCAGCTCCTGTTTACGGCTTTTGGCGCTTATGTACTGTCAAAAAAGTTTTTTCCGCACAGAACCTTCTGGACTTTTATAATAGTATTTACCATGTTTTTTGGTGGAGGACTGATTCCTACATATATTTTAGTCAAGCAGCTGGATCTAATAAACAGGTATGCAGCCCTGATACTTCCAAATCTTATCAGCGCCTTCAACCTGGTTATCATGCGCAACTTTTTCAGTTCCCTCCCCGAAGACTATGAGGAGTCATGCATGATTGACGGCGCAGGCAGGTTTACAATATTTTTTAAGATTATAGTTCCTTTATCGACGCCGATTATTGCTACCGTCGGGCTGTGGCTGGTTGTAGGTCATTGGAATGCATGGTTTGACGTACTTCTATATATTCAAAATGATATAAAATTTACACTTCAGATTGTACTGAGAAGGATAATTTTAAGCGGCACACAGCAGCTTATCGACATGACTACTGCCGGAACGTTTTATGAGGAAACCAATTCCAGCGTCGAGGGACTTAAAGCGGCAAGCATTTATGTAGCGACAATTCCGATCCTGTGTTCGTATCCTTTTGTTCAAAGGTTCTTTGTAAAAGGTATTATGATAGGGTCACTAAAGGGATAGAAAAGTCCGGTATGGAAATAAGACACTTAAAAATGTCTTGTTATAAACAAATTATATTTAGGGAGGTTTCAGTTATGACAAAGAGGTTAGCAAAGTCCATCTCATTGTTCCTTGCCTTGTTCATGGTTCTGTCATTACTTGCCGGCTGCGGCGCAAGTAAAAAAACAGAAGTTGAAACAACGACAAAGGCAGAAGCAACTACAACTGCAGCGGTTACTACCGAAGAAGACAAAATCAAATGGAGCGGTAAAATTACGGTGGCTCCATACATGTTTGGTCCTCTGGACGAAGGCAATAATGTAATCAAGCCGCTTCTGCAGGAAGGTCTTCTGAAGTATGGCTATGACGTAGACCTGGTAAACGTGTATATTGAGAACAGTGATTATGAGAACCTGCTCAATGTACGTATTGCTGCCAACGACGCGCCTGATGTATTCGAGCCTAAATCCACATCTACCATGAGAAAGTATTATGATCAGGGTTCAATCGCTTCATGGGATAAAGCATTTTATGAAAAAAATTGTCCGACAATCAATGCTTTTATTAATAACGGTTGTGTAGACGGCAGACTTAAAAATTATGTAGACATGTTCTGGGATTTTGCGTTGATTGACGGCAAAATGGTTACAATTCCAAAAGTTGCAGAAGCCGGCACCATGCTGCCCAAAGTAATGCTCTTACGCGGCGACTGGCTGAAAAATCTGGGAGTTACAGATTTGCCTTATACGTTGGATGACTTCATTACTTTGATGTATAAATTCAGAAATGATGACCCGGACAAGAATGGGAAGAAAGATACTTACGGTTTCTCAACATCTGCTATAAGGGCAATTTTCGGAGCGTTTTACGGATACACATCCTTCCCGGATCCAAAGGCTGAAAACAGTATATATTTCTATGACCTTGACGGTAAGATTGTCTGCGGTGATGTAATGGCTACCAACAAGGAAGCTCTTGCAATATTGCAAAAATGTTATAAAGACGGGATTATCGACCCTGAATTTGTTGCTCAGCTTGGAGAGAATACCGGTGGTTATTGGGCCCTGTCCCAGCCTTTTATCAATGGTAGGATAGGCGCATCCTGCCACGCTGGAATCGACCATTACCGTTTACCAGAGGTAACCGGAGTCGATGGACCATGTGCTAAAGAGTATTTCGCTGTTAATAAGAATTACGACTTCGTATATGCTCCGTGGCCGAAAGGACCCAAGGGCAATTACGGTGGTTGGAGCCTCGGACCTGCTTGCGGTATAGGAGAAAATGCTGTATATAATGCGGCATTAAACAAGGATACTGATAAGTTGGCAGCCATTTTGAATATTATGGATATATTTGCTAAGGATGACGAGCTTGCACTTCTTGGAGCAAGCGGAATAAAAGGGACCCACTTTGACTATACAGGCACCAGTGACAAACCCGGTATTAAGGCTTTGATGGACAATGAGAAGCTGAATGCTGCAGGTGTTGCTGCCTATAGAGGAATTATCGGAGGACCTTCTCCTTATAATGATAACCTTATAAGGTTAACCTATTATAATTCTCCTTCAATAGCAAACATGTTCAAAATCCAGGCTCAGGAGGGCTATAAGGGCGGATACAACAGGGATGTGTATGATACAACAGCTTCAGTCAGCACCTATAAGCAGGAATTGATTGCATACAGAGATGAAACCTTCATAAAAATAATTAAAGGCGAATTAAGCGTTGACGCTTATGATGCTTATGTGACGGAATATTTGAAGCGTGGCGGTAAAATTCTTACAGATGAAGCTCAGGCATGGTTCGACGAGAGAAAATAATACTGCTGGTAAGAGCATTTAATTCTTAAGACTAAACCATATTGCAGATTATTTTGAGTAAAGCTTTTTGAGGTCTATCCTATACGGATAGACCTCAAAATTATGTTTGTGGCATTGCGCAGAAATCGCAAAAAGTTTCAGAGGCATCGAGCCTCTGAAACTTTTTTAGATAGCATCCTTATTAGAAGTCTATACAATAGTGAAATTTGTGATATAATTAAATCAGTTAATTAATTGCAGTGTACTGGACTTGGAGGGAGCTGTGTTGATAAAGGTAATTATTGTTGATGACGAAATTACGATCAGAGAAGGCATTAAAAGGGCAATGGACTGGAAGCATCACGGAATGGAAATAAGCGCTGTTGCAGGCAGCGGTACCGAGGCACTTGACTTTATGGAGCAAAGCCCTCCTGATATTGTTATACTTGATATTATGCTAAATGATATAGATGGTCTTGAGGTACTTGATATAATCAGGCATAAGTATCCCAATATCTATGTTATCATAATAAGCGGTTATGATGATTTCGAGTATGCCCAGAGGGCTATTGAATTAAATGCGTTTTGCTATCTTTTAAAGCCTCTGGATTTAAACCAGCTGAGCAATAAGCTTCTGCAAATCAGTGCAGCTATTAAACAAAGATTTGATAAACTTAAGAAGGACAAGGAATTAAATGAGAGGCTTAAAGAAAGTATTCCCATCATCAGAGATAACTTCTTCTGTGAAATTGTCAGTGGAAAATGTATCAGCATGGATTCAATTGCTGCCAAAGCTGATTTTCTGGAAATAGATCTGAAAGCACAGCAGTATTCAGTTGTAGTTATAGAGCTGCACAGCCTGGATAATATCAATGAATATGATAAGAACCTTATTAAGTATGCAGCCATGGAGATATGCAGAGATGCCTTTTTTGAAACACACAAATGTTATCCGTTTAATGTGGAAGATAATATAGGCTTACTTATTTGTGCAGATGAAACAGAATATAAAAATATCAGGGAAATATGCTTAAGCATTAAGGAAAAGGTAAACAGCAAGCTGGGGATACCTCTTACAATTGGGATAGGAAAGCCATGCCCGGATCTGTTTTCAATACAGTATTCATTCAAAGAAGCGGTAGATGCCCTGGAATATAAAATACTAATGGGCTTGAACCGGATTATTGACTCGGATATTATTTATAAAAGCTCTAATAGAAGGTTTGAACGCAATTCGGTGAAGGAGCTGTTTGATAAAAGGGCAGATGAGCTTAAACTGGCATTGAAGACAAATAACCGCATTTGTGTAGATAATTTCACTTCCGATATTATTTCCGCCCTGCGTGACAGTATAAGCAACAATATCAAGAACTACAGCAGAGATCTGCTTTTGTTGTCCATCTATCTTTCTGAAGCTGCGATTGATCTTGATGTAAACATAGACTATGTTTTTCATGAAGGCGACGAATTGTTCGGCACTTTTAAAAGGCTGGAAACAATAGAAAGTATCAGTGAATGCATGGAGTCCTTTTTTAGAAAGGTAATGGGGGATCTGAAAGACAAGCAGAAGGATAGCAATAGTTCTTATATTAATAAAGCGATGAATTGTATAAAAGAAAATTTGAATGGTGAAATTTCCCTGACTACTGTAGCAGATGCATTATACGTTAGTTCCAACTATTTAAGCAGAATTTTCAAGCAAGAGGTTGGTGAATCATTTATAGAATACATCATCAGGGAAAAAATGAATGAAGCGAAAAGACTTCTTGAGACGAGCTCACAAAAAGTATACGAAATTGCCAATGTACTTAACTACAAGGATGTAAACTTTTTTTCAAAGACATTTAAAAGGAATTTTGGTGTAACTCCCAGCGAATACAGAGAACTTCTATAAAGCAAATCAAGAAATCAAGGGGACGGTTCTTTTGATTTTACCCAAAAACTTATATAATTCCTCTAAGAAAGTTTATTTTTTTTGCAAACTTTTATGTTCAAAGCTAGATATGCCAATACATAGAGGCTAGAATTCAGGATTACTATGCCCCTCCCCTTCCTGAATGGTTGAGGTGTGTTTAAAATTGTGATAAACTTAATATGGTTTAATTATCTAGAATGTTAAAGAAGGTGTTTTTTTTGAGTAAAATAATTAGAATTAACAGTATTGCATTTGTTTTAATCCTTTTATTGAGCTGGAGTACCAGTTCCTTTGCCGAAGGCAGTAGTGCCGGTACAAGCCTGTTTAGCGACGTGCCGCAAAGCAGCTATGCTTTCAATGATATAAACAAGCTGCGGGAACTTGGTATCGTCAAAGGAAATGGTGACAATAAATTCGGCTTTGGCTCATATGTTAATAGGGCACAATTTGTTACCATGTTGGTACGCCTGATGAAATGGGATGAATTAGCACCTGAACAAGGCAGCTTCCCTGATAATCAGGCTCAGTCACAGTATTATTATAAAGCTGTGGAAACTGCGCTTGCAAAAGGAGTACTCAAGAAAGACTCAGGGAATTTCAGACCCAATGATTTGATTACGCGTGAAGAAATTACCGTCATGATAGTAAGGTGTTTAGGCTATGATACCATGGCAAAAAGCCTTTCAAAATATTTACCTGACTCATTTACTGATGTTACTGAGAATAAAGAATACATAACAATAGCAAAGGATCTTGGAATTATCAACGGGGACGGACAAGGAGGTTTCAATCCCAAGGGTACGGCAGTTAAGCAGGATGCGGCAGTAATGATGATGAGGA
>Ga0366800_1070_pt1 | contig 14646 bp, 14 predicted proteins | sample BONcelN113001E14_FD_207034 | JGI IMG/M metagenome (GOLD analysis project Ga0366800, IMG submission 207034) | Enriched cells from coal bed in the Powder River Basin, Montana, United States - BONCAT cells N11 rep3 HSBNCT.N11.300.1.E14 ...
ACAGTCACAGAGGAGTGTCAGCTCGACTTCGAGAGTGGCTTGGCGGTCCTGGTTATAGCGCGCTCGAACCACACAAATGCGGAATTCCTGGCCGCTCGCCTTGAAGTGCCTATGACGGAGGCATTTGATCTCGCGGTCGAGGTCCGGCTCGAGGGGGCAGCACTGGGAGGGCGCCTTACGCTCGAAACTGCGCTTGTGGTCACGGACCCTAAGCCGCTGCATCGCCTAGCGCCACAGCAACCAGGAAGCATTCTCTGGCGCACACGACATTGGACTGACTTGGAGGGCGCGGGAACACAGTTCCCGACGGATAGCCTCGACTTCCGGGCAGTCGGGCTCGATCCCGAGGCAGGTTGGCAGCTAAAGATCGACGTCGTGGACCCTGAAGCCCGGTTTATGTCCGCGGTCCGGTTGACGCTCAACTCCGCACATCCTGCCATCGACCGGTTGTTGAGTGGAGCCAAGGACGATGCCACCGACCAGCTCCTCCGAACTCTCAACTGGGACATCACGAGGCAAATGGTGGATGCCGCTCTCGGGCTCGACGATGTCGCCGGCGCCACTGTCGACCCCGAGGCGACATCCGTGAGTGGAGTTCTTCGAAACCTTCTTGGCACAGTTTGGCCGCTTGAGAGTGTTGCCACTCTTCGTCATTGGCGGGCTAACGACCCCGGTCGGATCGAAGTGCATCTTCAGCATCACGCGAGGCTGCTGAAGTGACTACTGAGACCTTGCTCTACCCCCGACTGCCTCGCCACGTCGCTCGCCGACTTATCGCTGAACGCGAAGGAGTGGACCTCGTGGAACTTCGCGAGCTAGCAGCGACGGGCCACCCGGATGCTGAGCCTTCGGCTACAGGGGGACATCCAGTGGGGCCTCTGAAGCTGGCTCAGGTCCAGGAATCCATTCGTGCGGTGGCCGAGCGAGCTGGGTTTCCTCGGAACCTTAGTGGATCGGCACAAGCCTTCGACCGTCCATGTGGCTCGACCCTCCTCGAGCTGATGGAAATCGTGCCGGCAGACGCAGCAGAGGAGGGAGTGTGGTCGTTCCTGACCCTGGTGCTCGTGCCCGAGATCGGTCCTTGGCGATTCCCGGCTCTGGCAGAGGAACGACTCGTCGGTCGCCCCCGCAATGTGCTTCGCCGAACATGGTGGCGGGCTTGTGTCGGCGACGGTTGAAAACGAGGCCACTGCGACGGTCGAAAACGAGGCCACCTGACCACGATTGGGTGGGTGATCTCGGTGGAGGATTGGGCGTTGATCAGGCGGCTGGTCGCGGAGGGTGTGCCTCAGCGGCAGGTGGCGAGGGATTTGGGGATCGGGCGGTCGACGGTCGCGAGGGCGTTGGCTTCGGACGGTCCGCCGAAGTACGAGCGCCAGGAGGTGCCGACCGCGTTCGATGCGGTTGAGGCCAGGGTGCGGGCGATTCTGGAGGAGCATCCGGGGATGCCTGCGACGGTGATCGCGGAGCGGATCGGCTGGTCGGGTTCGATCACGTGGTTTCGGGAGAACGTGGCCGAGCTGCGGCCGCTGTATCGGCGCCCGGACCCGGCGGACCGGCTGACGTGGGAGGCCGGGGACGCGGCCCAATGCGATCTGTGGTTCCCGCCGCGGAAGATCCCGTTGGAGAACGGCACGAGCGCGCTGTTGCCGGTGCTGGTGATGGTGATGGCCCATTCCCGGTTCGTGCTGGCCAGGATGATCCCGACCAAGACGACCGAGGACCTACTGCTGGGCATCTGGCAGCTGCTCCAACTCCTGGGCCGGGTGCCCAGGCGGCTGATTTGGGACAACGAGCGCGGAATCGGCCGTGGTCCTCACCGGGCCGAAGGCGTGCCGGCGTTCATGGGCACCCTCGCAACCAGGCTGGTGCTGTTGCGGCCGCGGGACCCGGAGAGCAAGGGGATCGTGGAACGCCGGAACGGCTGGTTCGAGACCTCGTTCATGCCGGGCCGTTCGTTCGTTTCGCCGGCCGACTTCAACGACCAGTTCACCGACTGGCTGGCCGGGGCGAACCAGAAGGTTGTGCGGACCACCGGCGCCAAGCCCGTCGACCTGCTCGAGGCTGACCGGGCGGCGATGTTGGCGTTGCCGCCGGTCCCGCCGATCGTGGGGTGGCGTAACCAGGTCCGGCTCGGCAAGGACTATTACGTGAGCATCGCCCGCAACGACTATTCGGTCGACCCGACCTGGATCGGGCGGATCGTCGACGCCCACGCCGACCTCGACCAGGTCCAGGTCCGCCTGGATGGGAGGCTGATCGCCGAGCATCCCCGGGTGTGGGCCCGCGGTCTCACGGTCACCGACACCGACCACGTCGACACGGCGAGGAGGCTGCGCCAAGCGTTCCAGCAGCCCCGCGCCCAAGCCGCGGGCGAGGGCCTTGTGCGGGACCTGGCCGACTACGACAAAGCGTTCGGCCTCAACGGTGAGGGGGTCGCGTGATGGCCACCACCAAGACCACTGATGCGGCCAAGCAGCTGACCTACCTGGCCGGGGCGCTCAAAGCACCCCGCATCCTGGATGTCGCCGGCCGGCTTGCCGATCAGGCCCGGGATGCCGGCTGGTCCTTCGAGGACTATCTGGCTGCGGTCCTGGAACGTGAGGTGTCGGCACGCAACGCTTCCGGCGCTGAAATCCGCATCCGCGCCGCCGGGTTCGGCACCCGCAAGACGTTGGAGGACTTCGACTTCGATGCCCAACCCGCCGTTCGGAACCAGGTCGCTGCGCTCGCCGGGGGCGGTTTCCTCACCGAAGCCCGCAACGTCGTGCTCCTCGGCCCGCCGGGTACCGGCAAGACTCACCTCGCGATTGCGCTCGGCATCCAAGCCTGCCGACACGGGCACCGGGTCCTGTTCGCCACCGCCACCGACTGGGTCACCCGGCTCTCCGACGCCCACCGCGCCGGCCGGCTGGCTGCCGAGCTGGCCAAGCTGCGCCGCTACGGGCTGATCATCATCGACGAAGTCGGCTACCTGCCCTTCGAGCAAGACGCCGCGAACCTGTTCTTCCAGTTGGTCAGCTCCCGCTACGAACACGCTTCGTTGGTGCTCACCAGCAACCTGCCGTTCTCCGGCTGGGGCGGGGTGTTCGGAGACCAGGTCGTCGCCGCGGCCATGATCGATCGGATCGTTCACCACGCCGACGTCCTCACCGTCAAAGGCAGTAGCTACCGGCTCCGGAACCGAGGCATCGACACCCTCCCGAGCATCAAGACCCAAGCTGAGGCAAACTAGACACCAACGAACGTGGCCTCGATTTCGCCCGTCGTTTCGGCCTCAGATTCGGCCGTCGCCCACAGCTTGGGCGCTCGGTCCCGATCTGGCACGTTCGCCGGCTGGATGCGAACCCCTCGGAGAGGACGAATCGGTCCAGATCATGGAGAGACCGTCACTTGGAGGCAATCGACGGACAGCTCGGGCTCTGCAGGAAGCGCTGTGGCGCGCCGAGTCCGAGGGATTATCGGTTCCCAGATCAGAGCTTATGAGGCAGCTCGCGCGCCGATTGCGGGCCGCCAAGTCGCACATCGCCCTAGATTCGCTCGACGAGGTCGCCCTATCCGCGTTCCTAGACGGAATCCGCCGCGACGCCCTTGCGAGCATGCAAGGTTGACCGCGGCTGTGGTAGCAGTTGGATCCGGGGACGCAGCGGGGATGCTTACGGCGTTCGGGGCATCGGGAGCTGTGGCGCAATGGACGCCGCGTGCTCGTGCAGGATGTGTAAACCAGGGTTTGGAGCGGAGATGGGCTACTGAGACGTGGCACCCGTCCGAGGTTCATGTCCAACGCTGCGTTCGGATGAAGCGGGAAGACCGGTTCCGATGCGAACGCTGTCAGACTCGGGCAGTAGGCTCGCGCCCGTGCAGTCAGTGGCAAGAGATCCGGCAAAGGGCTCAGTCGGGGTGAAGCTTGTGCGTGGGCCGTTCATCTCGCTGGGTCCGCATCCACTTCATGTCGACCACCCGGACCTGCTTCCCCAGCTGTGCGACAGGTTGCGGACCCAAAGCCCTGGCCGACTCCTGGCCGCGGACTTGTTCAGTGGCGCCGGCGGTCTCAGTTTGGGCTTGGCTAGGGCCGGCATTGATGTGGTTCTCGGAGTCGACCATTACAAGGAGGCAGTCAAAACACATGCGCATCACTTTCCCGGCCTGAGTGTCGATTGGGACTTGGCTGACGCCGACGCGATCGAGCGTGTCGTTTCCCTGATGTCTCGCTCAAGCATCGATGTGCTGTGCGGGGGACCACCGTGTCAGCCATTCTCGAAGGCCGGCAGGTCGAAGATCCGGCACCGCGTACGGATCGGGGAAAGAGACCCCCATGACCAGCGTCGCGATCTGTGGCGGTCGTTTATCGAAGTCGTTCGACTTGCTCGACCCAAAGCGGTCATCATGGAAAACGTTCCGGACATGGCGCTGGACCGGGAGATGTTCATATTCAGATCCATCGTGCAGGAGCTCGAGACTGCCGGATACTCGGTTCACACCAGGATCGCGGACACCTCTCAATACGGGGTCCCTCAGTTCCGCCATCGGCTGATTATCGTGGCCCTGGCCGACGGGGTTAGCTTCGACTGGCCGGACCCCGTGCGCGGCCAGGTCAGCCTCTGGAACGCAATCGGTGATCTCCCAGAGGTTAAGGGGGGCTGGCGACCCGATGGGGGTGCGAACGGATGGATTCCCTACGATTCCCGGCCTTTCACCTCCTTCCAAGCAGCCATGCGCGAGGGTGGTCCCCAAGAAGAACACGGGAAGCTGTTTGATCACATCACCCGTCCCGTTCGAGAAGACGATGCGGAAGCCTTCGACTTGATGGATTCGAGCACTAAATACTCGGATCTGCCTCAGAATCTCAAGCGGTACAGGGATGATATCTTCGATGACAAGTACAAGCGTCTTGACGAAGATGCGCTATCGAGAACCATTACCGCGCACATAGCCAAGGATGGCTATTCGTATATTCATCCGCGGCAGCCGCGCACGCTTACCGTTCGAGAGGCTGCCCGTATACAGACTTTTCCCGACTGGTACCGCTTCTCGGGGGGGCCGACTGCGGCGTTCAAACAGATCGGAAATGCCGTCCCACCTGAGCTGGGTTTCCATTTGGCGACGGCGGTTCTGGAATCACTGGACCGAGGGGCGCCCGCGAGGCTCTCCAGCATAGAGATTGCCGATCAGCTTGCCGGCTGGTTCGACTCCGCGCCCATGATCTCGATGCCTTGGCTGCGCGGCGCGACCCGATGGCAGGCGCTGGTTTCAGGGATGCTCCTCCTACGCTGCCCGCCGAGCCAGATCCGCGATGCTTGGCCGATCGTGGCTAGGTGGCGACGGCCTGAGCAGACGCAGGCGGAGAGCGCCATCCTCACATCGCTGGGTGCCTTGCTTGGGCGTTCGGTGCAAGCGCGTCGTGTGAGGGAGCTTGCCAACGAGCTCCGTGAGGAGGGCTCGTTGATCGACGACGACGACGCAATCGCCTCGATCCATGGGCTCTCGCGTAACGCGGCGGAGCTTTGCGTTCTCGCTGCACCTCCCGACAACGAGGTCGAAGGTGAGCAGCCGATCATCGCGGCCCAGTCGTCCCTCAGGGTCGCAGCTCGCTACCTGGGTCAATCGGTCGACCGACAGAATCGGCTAACCGATGGGCGACTCGCCCTCGCACGGATGGTGGGAGCCGGTGTCAGTTCGAGGTCGGCTCAGTTGGCCATCATAGAGATAGCACACACCATTTGTAGAAGTGAAGAGCCAGCCTGTGACCTTTGTCCGCTAGCGGCCACTTGTGTGGAAGCCGCCCGACGCGCAGTCGATGGGATGCTGGCACCCCGACCACCTCTCGGGGTCTAGAGACGATCCAGCCCTAGTCGTCTAGCCACGTTGGGTGCCTGCGCAACCAGCACTGCCGCCATTTCCGTCAGTGGCTGGTAGTGGCCCGTCTGAACAGCGGCGGAGAGCAACGCCAACGCAGCGGACTCATCCGTGCCGCCACCGGCTACCCACGCTTTCCGGGTCTTCCTCGCTTCGTCCTGAGACGATCTCCGGTATCGCTCGTTGGCCATCTGGCAGATCTCGTGGAGCGGCTTCTCGAGCCGCCGCTTTAGCGAGGTAGGCACGCTCACGCGCATCTTTGCGACATTAATGCTGAAGACGGGGTCCAGAGCGGTTGTGAAGTCGAGGCTGCACCTAGCCAGCTTGGTGTGTTCGTCGATGGCTCGCATTCCGGCCCACCCACCCCACTGGACAAGCCGGTTCGCACGATAGATGTAGATGCCCTGCTGTCGGTTCCACTTCAGAGGGCCACCCATGCGTTCAAACTCGGCCGGCGAGCTAAACGAGCTACGGGCGGGCAGGATCCAACGCCGGAGAGTCACAGTGCCTGCATGCGCGGCCTCACTCACGTCAAAGCTCTGTGCGTCGAGCTCATATGTGCCCGGCTCAGCGGTTGCGAACGGGTTCCATGCGTGTAGGGGCAAATCGTCGAGCCGGATCGTGGCCCGGCGGCCCGCGGAGCCATCGATGAAACGCTGAAACACCAGCGCAAGGTGTTCCTCTGTCTTGGCCTTAAGGATGTCCACCCGACGCTTCGCCCAGGCACCCGCCGAGTACCGTCCAGGGAAAGCTCGGTCGAGGTTTTCCCAGATCACGATCGTGCCCGCGCGGCTCGTGAGCTCGGCTTCGGCCTCATCGATCGAGTCCGAATGTCCCGGATCGACAATTAACCACTCGTCCCACTCATCGATGATGTCGAGATTCAGCTGTCGGACCGAGGGCGGAACCATGCGCGCGTCACGAGTTACCACCGTAAGTGATCGGCATTGTGACAGTGATGCCGTCTTCAGGCCGAGGCCGTAGCGGCCAAGATCGCCGTCGGAATATTCCCTGCGACTTCCGAACCGAAGCGCTTCGTTCAAGGCGTTCGCGGTCATGCCAGAGCCGTTGTCAGAGATCACAACTCGGCAGGGGTCTGCAGAGAAACGAATGTCTATGTCGGTCGCACCCGCTGCGATGCTGTTGTCGACGATGTCGGCCACAGCAGTTGCGAAGTCGTATCCAATATCACGAAGCGAAGTCGCCAACCTGGCTGCCGAAGGGGTCACCGTGTACTGCCTCGCGGGCATCGACTCTCCTTGCTCAGTTCGGTGGGCTCATTGTGCCAGGTGGGTCTGCCACAAGGCTCACCTTGCCTGGATCCGGGACATCCACCTCGCGCGGATCCGTGCGGCCGCCTCAACGGCGTTCTCATGTTCCCACACGTGGACGACATCCCAACCGAGGGCGCGAAGAGCTGAGTCCTTCTCTCGATCTCGTTCCACGTTGCGCTCGAGCTTTGCTGACCACCATTCCCGGTTGTTTCTTGGAGTGGTTCCGTGTTCTGGACAGGCGTGCCAGAAGCATCCGTCCACAAAGACTGCGATGCGCGCTCGAGTCAGGACGACGTCCGGTCGGCCCGGGAGTTTTGAGCCAAGCCGGAATCTGAGTCCAAGAGCGTGCAACGCTGATCGCAGCCGGACCTCTGGCCCGGTGTTCTTTACCGGCATCCTTGAGAGCTGACGAGCAACTCGCTCGGACAGTGGCTTGGGCGCCGGCGTCAGGGACGGGATCTCCACGACTTCACTCTAGGTTGGTGCCCGCGACCGCGCTGATGGACGCCACACCAACCCTTCCGAAGGGCCCAGACGGTCCGCGCCACAAGATGATGCTGCTGAAGCCGCGCCTGCGTGGCCCTTAGCCAGCGGACTTTCGGGTCGATGCCCCCGCTATCTTGGATGCATGCGGGGGGTCGTGTTTCCGTAACTACCTAACGAAGTCCGAGCCGTGGCGGACTCTTGAACCCTCTACTGGAGACGGCGGTCAGGTCTTCACGCTGTGGATCGTCTGCGCTGGGTAGGTGCTCTTCAGTTCGCGTGCCAAATGCTCAAGATCCGGAAATAGGTCTCCTTCGCGCAAGACGGCGGCGGCAACTTCGCCAGTGAAGCGGCCTATCTTGCCCGCGGGGATGCGGAGGAGTTCTAGATACTCGGAGGCGCTCTCGTGCGCCTCCAGACCAGGCAACCCGGCACGTCCACCCGCAGAGGGTGCTGCGTGGACAGTGAAGGCGCCCTGTTGTACGACCATGCGCTGGTCAGCTTCCCAGGCCATCGCAGCCATGACCTTCGCGCGGTCTCCGGGACGCGCGCGCCTGATCTGACCCCCCTCAAGTTCCCGATTGTCAAAGAACGCGTCTCGCACCAGATGCGACACGTCGCCAGACTTTAGGGCCGGCGTCTTCGAATGCCCGGTCATGACCTTGTTCAGTCGATGGGGGTTCAGCATCCAGATAGCGGCGTCGGTCGGCGCGCCGATTGAAGAGGCGGTCTCTGCGACGGCGAAGTACGCGGCCACCAGGGGAGATCGGGACCAATCAAGGAGGCGAGTGGGCAGCCCATAGTGCTGCATGAGGCTTAACCAGCCAGCACTGTCGTCGTAGCTCGGTGCCTCGGGGCGGCGGATGGCGGCCCGCACGCGGAAGCGGTGCGTGAAGTTGCGCTCGTCGGCGTGCGTGTATGGCTCGTTCTTCAACCGACCGTTGTCATCTTCGATGCGTCGCCAAAGTGCCGATTGAAGGCTCCAAGCGGTGTTCCTCTGGCCCCTGAACCAGCGAGCGGAGGATGGGTGGCCAGAACTCGCCTCGGCCGCCATGGTGACGAGCTGTCCGAGGGACTCGATCGTCCTAATAGGTGCGTAGATTGGGAGCATCGGCACAGGCTTTCGTCTCAGAAGCGGACGGTGATTGAGCGAGTGTAGTGAAGGATGCCGGCAACGGGGCCGTGGGGGGCCGGCGCGAGGCAAAGGGCCTCGGGGCGACTCAGGTGAGCCGTCGGTTCCATCGGGATGACGAGGGCCCAGCGGCCGGGGTTCTGGAGGCCAGATGCGCCAACCCAAGGCATCGAATGCCGAGCGGTAGTTCCTACACCGGACTGTTCTCCAGCTTGGACTTCCTACTGGGATGGTCGGCTCGTGACTGGCGCTAGAGTCGGGCAGGGGTTCCGTTACGTGAGGGAGGCGAGTTTCCGTTGCCAATCATTGTGTCGGAGGGCGGTAGGAACGCGCGCCGGATTGAGCAATCGGGCTTCGGCCTTGAGGACAGCCTGCAGGAGTACATATTCAACAATCCCGACGTGATTCCGTTGTACGAGATCGACTCAGACACCCGCCTGTTTGTCGCTGCTCGAGAATTCCCCACGCAGAGCGGGCCCATCGACGCGCTGGCCTTCGACGCTGCCGGCAACATCTATGTGGTCGAGACCAAGCTCTATCGCAACCCCGACAAGCGCACTGTGGTCGCCCAAGCGCTCGACTACGGTGCTTCACTTTGGCGCCACACCGAGTCCTTCGACGATTTTCTTGGGATGCTCGATCGGCACAGTCTGAAGCAGTTCGGCTTGCCCTTCCGGGACTCCTACAGAGACTTCTTCGGTTTGGAGGATGTCGCCGTAAGTCTCTCCTCGATCGAGGCCAACCTTTCCGAGGGGCGCATCAAGTTCGTGGTGCTGATGGACAGGATTCACCCCGCGCTCCTCGATCTCATCGTGTTCGTCAACCAGAACAGCAAGTTCGACCTCTACGGGGTTGAGCTCGAGTATTACCGGCATGACTCGTTCGAGATTGTCATCCCGAGGATCTTCGGCGGTGAGGTGAAGAAGGATCTTCAGGCCAAGGCTGGCAAGGTGAAACCTCTCTGGACAGCATCAACCCCGGCGGAATTTGCCCGATTCGTTGAAAAGTTCCTGGATTCTGGCCAACTTCATGCTGCGGGCCATTCGGCGATCGTCGCACTTGAGGACCTATACCAGGTGGTTGCCAATCTCACTGGTGGCCTCGTGTCGTACTGGCGGGTGTCAGGTGGGTCGCGCGATACCGCCAAGCTGACGCTTTCCGATCGGGACCGCCATTACTCCATCGCTCTCGACGCCGACGGTAGGTGGGAGGCGTTCCCAGGGGCCAAGAGAGGTCGCCAAGTCGATCTCCTTGGCTCGATCCTGAGCGAGGTACAGGTCCGGCGAATGTTTGGACGCTCACCCGGAGACCCGCGGCGCCATCAGTGGACTGTTCACCTGGACTCGGTAACGCCGCCCGCTCGGGTTGAGGAGTTCGTGCTGATCAACACACAGGCCGTCGACGCCTTGGCCGAGGTGATCCAGATGCCTGACGGCCGGTAGGTCTGCGGGCTCGATATTCCTCTCCTGCTCGCAAACTTGTTGGGGATAGGGGATAGAGCAGGAATTTGCGTCGCGCCTGATTTGCGGGATGAATCGAGCGTCGCGGGATTGAGCGCGGGCAACTACCGCCGCGCCCGCGAGCGGCCCGGCCTCCCGAGGTTGACCCGCAGGAACTGAGCTTGCTCCTCATCGTTCTTCTTGAGGTGCACGACCGCGCGCAGCCCGCGGCCGTCCCGGGTGTAATAGATACGACCCATGTCCGCGCTTCCGCCATGCCCTGTATTGATGTTCTGGATTTCCCACCAACCCGTGTAGTTACCGAGGCCCCGGTGATCTCTGGGTGCAACGCTATGGACGTCCTCTTGGTTAGCGAGCATGGTCAGAAAGCGGAAGGTCTTCGCTGGGTTGGGGTAAGTGAGAAGTGTCTCGATGTCTCGCTCCGCTACCTCAAGTCCCTTGAGCACGTCGGTGATGAACTCCTGAACAGAGAGGCGCTTGCCTTGCCCCCGACGGGCTTCCTTCCGCACCGCGAGCTGTTTGTCCAAGTCGCTGACTTCGAGCAACTGGGCCTGCAGTGCGTCCACCTTGTTCGAGAGCCGGACATCTGCTTCGGCCCGGCTCTCAAGCTGGGCGGTGGCTTCCGTGAGTTGGCGCTGAATGGCCGCTCGTTCCTCATCAGTCGCGAGCCACTGCTGCATCGCCGCATCTCGCTCGTCTTCTGCACGCTCGCAGTTGAGCTGGCTTTGGGTTGCTCGGACTCGCTCGGCCTGCACCTCCAGCGTAAGCACAGCGGATGCCTTGTCAGCGGCGCTGGCCGAGGGGAGACGCTCGGTGATCTCGGTGAGTGAAGACTGAAGTTCGGCAATGTGCTTGGTGAGCAGGAGGCGCTCCGCTTGGTGCGAGTCTGTCACTGCCGTTGCATCGGCTGCTAGCTTCTCGATCTGAGCTTGGTGTGTCCGTGCCCGATTCCCCGATCGAGTCAACTCTCGCTGGAGGTCCGCGTTTGCTGTCGTGAGGTTGGACACGGTGACCTGAAGGTACTCGATCTCGCTCGATTGAGCAGCCAGGTCCCGGGCCAGGGTTTCGCCGAAGGATCTCGCCTCGGCTTCGGCCCTGAGCAGTTCTTCTACTGACCTCGGGGACTCTGGAATCAGCTTGAGTTCGGGGCTTCGCGATTCGGACTCAGTGGTGAAGGTATCGAGAACTTCTCGCACCCTCTCGGTGACTGTGGCCTTGTCGAGGTTCGGTGCGAGGTTCAGCCGGGCGAACCAGTTGTATCGACGGCTGTTGTCGGCAGCTCGGTGGCTGGCGTCCCAGCTTACGAGTCCCAGTTCGTCATCGAGCTTCCCCGCGATGACTTCGGCGTCAGGCTCCTCCGCATCGAAAACGACATAGTGGCCCCAGCGGTTGCTCTCGACGTACCAGTCGCCTTCGGACAGCTGCACGCCGACTGAGTCTCGATCATCCGAAACGTCCATGGCGTACGGAATTTCGTCCCCCAGCTCAATGAACTCGGGCGTCGACTCCTTTGTGAATGCCTGGTCAGAAAGCTCGATGTAGTCGCCATACCAGAGCGGATATACCAAGCCGGCGTACACCACACCACCAAACATCTCGCGGATGCCTTCAATGGCGGAGTCGGTCCGGATCAGCCTGACCGGCCTGGCTCTGGCAGTGTCGACTTCTAGGCCGTTGTTCAGGACGCGCACGTCTACCTTGACGGAACTCATCAGTTCTCCGATCCTCTGACTCAGTGCACAGGAAGGCCCGGGGCTCGATCGACAGGTGGTGTCGATCCGAGCTATAGGGCTGATCCCAGACTCGTCCACGCGCGCTGCCATCGACCCTCGGGCATCGACACCTCCACCATAAGCGACGGGCCGGCATACGGGAGCTGATGCATTCGACGTGCCGATGGGCGAGCCTCCGGGTCTGCCCGGGGAGTGGCCGCGTCGCGGACTTTCGTAGCCAAAGTCCTCGCTAATTTCGATGCACGCAGGCGGTCAAACAACCGTGAAATGGCAAGCCAAAGGCGGGTTGCACGCGTGCTTTTAATGCGCGGGTTCTGGGTTTGAGTCCTCGGTAGGCCCATATGCGATTTGCTTGCTGTGAGGAAGCACCGGTTTATCGTGGTGGTCGCCTACGACGTTGTTCGTCTACTTCACGCTCGGCATCCCATCCCGAAGCCAGGCCGAAAGTGGAGGATGGGACCCACGCCAATCGTTCTTGCCGCCGCAGCGGTGAGCGTGGCGATCTCCTGACGCCCAGATTGCCGTGCAATCGGCGCTCCTGGTGACACCTTTTGCCTCCGGTGCGGGCAGTGTCCGTTCGACAGGGCTGGGGTCGATGGGGAGGAATGCCCTGGATCCTGTGAGGGGCCCTGGCGCGGGATACGACCACGACAGCGGTAGGCGTGCTGTCCACCGGCTATCCGATCGACGCCGCCCTGGCCGAGGCCCGGGTGGCTGTGTTCAGCGAGGGCAACGACGTGGAATGGGGCACCCCAGTGCTCTACCTCCGCCACGACGACCGTCCCGTCGGCTCCGGTGGCAGCGACGGCACCGTGGCCTGCGACGCCAGTGCCGTCGCCGCTCCCCGCGTCCGCATCATCAGCGCCCATCGTGGGGCTGGACGCGCCCGCTGCCGAGGGGAACCTCACCTGACCACAGCAGCCGAGCACCCCAGCGACGGGTGCCCACCTACCGCCGCCGCAGGAGGAGGATGTGCCCTCGGACACGTTCCGTCCAGCAGGCCAGCTCACGCCGGACACCGCACGACAGCAGGCGTACCAGGGCCCACTTGGAACGCCACCGGCGTCCCCCTACTTCGTTCCCCAGGGCGTGCCTCCGGTTGCTCCGGTCACTCCGGTCGAGCCTCGACCCCGCCGCGCGCGCCGCTGGTTGGGCGTCGGCATTGCTGTCCTCGCCGCCCTCATCCTTTTCACTTGGTGGGGGTCCACCCTGCCCGACGAAGAGGGCGGAGCGGCAGCGACCGGTCCCTCGGCGACGGTCGACCCCGAAACGTCCGCTCCTGAAGTGCCCGCCACCGAGCCCACCACAGAGCCCGTGGAGCCGACCGCAAGGGCGGAGGCGTCCCTGGTGGCGCAGAGGGGAACTCCCACTATCGACGGCCACGGTAGCGAGTGGCCGGGTACCACCTTCGCCTACTCCGACAAGGTCATCTTCGGCGACGACACCGGAATCCTTGGCCGCACTCAGTTGATGTGCGACGACGACGAGTTCTACTTCTTCACCGAAGTGGCGGACGGTGACCTGCGGGTTCCCGATCCGAGCCGCCCGACCAGTTGTACACCGGCGACGGGGTGAGCCTCGAAGTCGGCGCGGCGAGCTTCGAACTGGGGAGGACGAGTAGCTGCGTGCGGCCGATCGCCACTTCATTTTCGGAATCGCCGACAACACACCGAGAGCGCTGCTGGGCGCGAACAACCCCGCCAAGGATCGGACAACCTTCACCAGGGGGCCGAATCGACGGCGTGGACGCCTTCGCAGGCCTGATCGACGGCGGCTACCAGATTGAGGGCCGCATTCCGTGGTCCACCGCCGGCCCCGATGGCATCGGCGAGGGTGTGCAGTTCGCCGCGAACATCAACGTCAGCGACCAGAACCCCGACAGCGGCAGACTGGCGTGCATGGTCTCCACGAATCGTGAACGGACCAGTAGCGCGCAGCCGCACCCCGGTTACTGGCAGGTGCTCGACCTGCAGGGCTGATCGAGCGCGGAGCCGCGATCGGCCTGGCTCAGGTCCCTGCCGCCCCAAAGTGGAAGGCTCCCGGCCTCAAGAGCGCAGCCGTCGGCCGCCCGAACCTTCGCGGTGCCCGACCCTATGACGTTGCAGGCTCGATCAGGGCGTGGCGCGGACTCGGCCGCGATCCAGGGCGCAGGACCCGACGCCAGGCGGCCACCAGGCCGAGAACGAGGGACTGGATGCCGGGCCGCCCGACAGCGCGCCGAGCGGTGGGACGGTCCACACCACGGTGGGTGGCTGCTCGAGTGATAAGAACGAGATCGGTTGAACCCATCGGACGACTCCATTCGTGCGAAGAAGAGTGTGCGGGTAGCAGGTGGCTCATCGGCTGTCTGCTCGAGCCTCTGCCGGAATCCGCGAGGTGCCGGAATTCGCAAAGTAGCGATCCGGGTGACGTCGTTCACTTTTTGCCACATGGCGCAGGCAAATACTGCACATGCTGTACAGGACGTCTTCTGTTGCCGCCCGAGGTGTGAATGGTGCACACAGAGCGAGCGAGCCTCATCCAAATGCACCACGCCCTAGTGAGCCTGGCCACAGAGCCAGACTGCAGCAAGGGACGCGTCTGGCCGTCAGGTCGCTGTCGCGATTTTGATGACCATCAGGCAATCAGATGGCGGTTGCCGGTTAGCTGGTGCAATCACAGCGTCATTCAGCCGACTCTCAAGCATTTTCCCCCCCGAGAAACTGCAG
>Ga0366800_1073_pt1 | contig 14226 bp, 11 predicted proteins | sample BONcelN113001E14_FD_207034 | JGI IMG/M metagenome (GOLD analysis project Ga0366800, IMG submission 207034) | Enriched cells from coal bed in the Powder River Basin, Montana, United States - BONCAT cells N11 rep3 HSBNCT.N11.300.1.E14 ...
AAATAGCTTCAATTAGTCCAACTGCCAGAATCAAAGGTATTGAAATAAAAAATTTTGCCATTATGATAAGTGAATTATGAAACTGGCTGTCTGCAAGAAGCCGTTTATAATTTTCCAGACCTACAAAGTTCATTTTTGTACTCAGGGCAGTCCAATCCGTAAAGCTGATGGGCAAAGCCATAAGTACAGGTATTACAGTCACAATGGCAAGATATATTACCGCCGGTCCTATAAAAAAGTACGGGACTATCTTAATCTTGTTAATAATTTTTGTATTTCTCCTGCCAGGCTGCAGCTCTTTGCCAACCCTACTCTGCAAACTCACTGTGGAGGCCATATGCCCACCCCTTCTTAAATAAGAAGAGGGGAAAGGATTTCCCCCTCTTTTACTATTCTAAAAATAATTACTTCAAAGCTTTGGCAACTTCCTCATTCATGCTGGCTTGTATCTTTTTCAGTCCTTCTTCAATAGAAACATCGGTCAGTATCAATTCCTCATAGCCCTTCTTAAATATGTCATACAGTGCTGCATCCTGTATATAGCCAACCTTTGAATCATTCAAGGATGATAGAATTATTGCAAGCTTTGGATCGGCAACCAGATCAGCATCAGTTAGCAATGCTTTCCTTGCCGGAAGTTCGCCGGTCTGCTGAGTCCATCTTTTTTCAACCTCCGTGCTTGACAGGAACTGTACAAGCTTTGTTGCAGCTTCCGAGTCTGCTTTTTTGGAAATTACATAAGCCCATGACGTAACTACTGTAGTAGGATTGCCATCCTTTGCCGGAATCAGGCCGACACCAAGGTCAACTGTCGGTGCAGTCTGCTTCAGGTTCCCCAGCATTGCCGGATGGCCCAGCATCATTGCAACCTTGCCCACTCTGAACCCTGCCCAATTGGCAATAAACTTCGTATCATATACCTTATCAATCTTATATGCATCTACAAAAAATTTAGTGGCTTCTATTGATTTGGCATCATCGGCAAAAGCATAATTTCCGCTTTCATCTACTATTTTCCCGCCATATTGATATATTATTGCCTGAACCTCAGGGCTGTATCCCTTTTCACCCCAGCCCGACTGTACCATCTTGTCTTTTTCAAATTTAGTAAGCTTCTTGGCCCAGCTAAGCATATCATCCCAGGTTTGAGGTCCTTTTTCTGCATCGAGCCCTGCTGCACTTACCAGCCCCTTATTCCAGTAAAGGAGTATAGTCTGCGTATCTGTCGGCATTCCGTAATATTTTCCTCCTACCTGGAGAGCATCTACAGTTGCAGGAATAAAATCATTCTTGATTGAATCTATAGACATAACTGTTTCGTTCAACGGCTGGATTGTATCGGCCTTAACTAATTTGGCTATCGTACCTGACTGTACCTGAAATACATCAGGAGCAGCATTTGTTGCAAGTGAAGAGATCAGTTTTGTTGAATAATCGTCATATGGAATGAACTCCATCTTGACATTAATGTTGGAATTTGCCTGCATAAACTCATATGCTATTGTTTTCATCATATTGTCCCTGGCTTGACTGCTGTGCTGCCAATATGTAAGGGTCACCTTTTCTTCAACCGGTTGGGTTGCCACCGGCTCTGTCCCGGTAGTTTGATTTGTTGTGGTTGCAGAAGTGTCATTGGCATTGCTCTTACCTGTACAACCGGTGAAAATACTGGCCGCCACTACAATACATACTGCCAGGCTCAAAATTCTTTTTGCCTTCATTTAAAACTCCTCCTTAACTATTCTTTTTTATTTATTACAGCCTTTGGTAGCTATAACTCAGATTTATTCATAATTCTATAGGCTTGAATATTTCCTTTTCAAATATATCATTAGCCATTCCAATCAGCGCCGAATCATCCTGCAGTTTCGCATATTCTATTTTAACGCCTCTGCTGTATGTCTCCAGTGCTCTATCTCTAACAGTATCCCTTAAAATACTCAGGAATTCCCATTTGCATTTGCTAAAGGGACCACCAATGACAACCAGTTGAGGGTTAAACAAATTTATGACACTGGCTACAGCCGTACCCAGCAGCCTTGCCTGTTCTTCAAGGACATATCTGGCTGCCTTGTCGCCATTATTAGAATATTCAACAATGTCCTTAAGATTAATATTTTTACTGATACTGATATCTGATTCATAACCTTTCTCAAGCAGCTTCTCAAGCTTATTTAAAACAGGCCTCTCAGAAACAACTGTACCTAAACAGCCCCTGTTTCCACACCTGCACAGCGACCCATTGGAGTCAATAGTGATATGTCCAAGCTCAAATCCGCCTCCATAGCCCGGCAGAAACAGCTTGCCGGAGTTAATATAGGACATGCCTACACCATCTTCAACATTTATATAAACTATATTCTTATAGGTACTGGCAATACCAAAGTTATACTCTCCCAACATAAGCGCGTCACTATCTTTAAACAGGTAACTTCTGATACCGGTTTGTGATTCAATAATTGCAGCGATATCAAAGTCCTTCAAATGAAGCTTGGAGGAATATAACACTTTACCGTTGTTATGATCTATAACGCCTGGTATGCTTACTCCTATACCACAAATTTTATCCCTGTTGTGTAAATATTTCTGCAATATGCTACCCAGGCTTTTTTGCAGAACATATTTTACAGTATCCGGATTGTCAATATCGCAGCTGATACGTTCCTTTTCAACCATATTACAGCTTAGATCAACAATTGTATAAGTAATTTCCTTCGGATTTAAAATTGCAGTAATTACATAACTTGCATCGGGATTTACCCCCACCATTAACGGTCTTCTGCCGCCACTTGAATCCCCGATCCGTATTTCGGTAATCAGTTTTTTTCCAATCAGCTCCGCAGTAATGGCTGACACTGTCGTCGGACTGAGCCTGGTATATTGGGACAGGTCAATTCTGGATATTTCCCTGTATTTCCGTATATAGTTCAGAATTATCTGCCTGTTTAAATTCTTTAACGTTTCCTGATCAACTTTTTTTATCTTACTCATTAGCGCCTCACTTTTTTCAGTCGTTGGAATAAGTTTACCTGTGTTTACATTTTTATATTACTTTTTTGTATAATTTGTTTCTAAATATTGCCTGAATTCAAAATTTTGGAGGTCTTAAAACAATACTTTTTTCAGCCACTGGAATGAGTGTATACAAAAAATAAACCTTACATGTTTTATGATTATACAACTTTCCTAATTGTTTATCAAGTCTAATAAAGGCTTAATTAAAACCAATTAGTTCAAATATTCCAATTTATCTGCCAATAGCTCTTCTTTTCTAGCCGGTATCCGTACATGGAGGTATATAATTTAAAAATTTCATAATCAGGGAAAACTTAACGGGGATTAAAACAGTAAATCGAACCATAATAATAAGGCAAGGGTTCGTGATGGTTGAGCCAAGATTGTTACAAGGTCCGAAGGGCTTTGTGGCAGTCGGCCAAAGGTTGATATCAGGTTTCGCCGTTGCCAGTTGACTTTGAGTAAACGTTATCTGGCTGTAATTGGCGCAATAGCTTGGTATTAGCCGGAGGGAAGAATATCATATGTCCTGTATGGCTATACTGTAAGGCCAACACCTGCAGTATGGTCGATAGGGATGTATGGTATTCGAGCTAAGATTGTCAAGGGTTCCGCAGGCATATGGGTTTTGTACCGGTATATACTGTTGCTGTTTTTTGAGATGGTAACCAGGTACGGATCTCCACGCTGGAGGTCATATGCAGTCTACCGATTGCATATGGTTTCCAAGGTACTCTTGATGGTCGAGCAAAGGTTGGTGCAGGTTCTGTAATGCTTGTGGGCAGTCGGAAGATTGTCTGTAGGTATGCAGGGATCTACATCAGCTGTAGCGTAGATCATTACGGGCTCTTGCTTTTGTTTTTATACACACATTACACTTGTTTCCATTGTTTAGTCTCTAAACTGCATTATCAACCGGTTTAATGCAAACGCTGTACATACAAATTAAATTATAAGCATTTTTTCTGTAATTTCCTTCTAATTTAAAAGTTTCACTATAGTCAATAAAAAATAAAGTTTCGAATTTTAGCAATATTATGATTCCTTGACCTGCTGTATGATTTTGGCGAACAATCGTTCTGTATTGTCCATGATTATATAATTCCGGTGTTTACTATTTTAAGGGTGCAGAATATAATAAAGATCCGAACTAATGTTCTTTATGGAGGATGTAGTTATGAAGCTGGAAGTTACAATAGGCTGTGCTGCCTGCGGTTTTTCAAGTAAATTTCGTGTTGATACCTTTTTCGATTGTGATAGCCTGATTTGTCCGGGCTGCGGAAATGAACACTGTCTGTCCATAACCTCAGTTACTGAGGTAAAAGCATCTGTCTTCAAGGAACAAAGCCGCCTCCAAAGACTCCAGCAAATCCGGCGGCTGTGATCATCATAAAAATCCGTCATTGGCTCACGCAGATCTGGTCGATGACTTCGTCATCTGCTCACCCATGCATCCTGGAAGATTGTTACTCACCACTTATACTACAGCGAAAACTTCATTGTTATTATTTGTTAGTTTTCGCTGTAGTACTTGACATTTTTTCAATCGGAAACCCGCCACCTGTAAAGGTGGGGGACTGTGACGTTGTTCAAACGAATAACAGGAAAGAGTTCTGCCAGATGTATAAAAGGGGGCGGTTCGAACCATCCCCTTGTTCCTGCTAGCTTTGTTCCGTATAGATAAATTGAATGAAGTTTTCTAACCAGCCATCAGCCCAAACCGCATAGAATCATTGCTGTTTGCTTGATGCCATGGTAAGAAAACCTGGTTCATTCAATATAGATGAAAACGGCGTCTCTTAAGAATGCTGCCGTGCCGGGTTGTTCCTTATCGTAGTAAGCTGTAAATCTTTCATCATCCACATACATCTGGGCAACACCCGCATGTGCTTCTTTTGTATAGCTGTCCCAAAAATGGCATAGCCACTGGCGATGCAGGTCTGCAGCTTTTTGAGCCAGTTCTCCGGCGGGATCACCCGTCTTGAATGCCTCCCTCAATGTATTCATTACCTCGGCGCTCAGCTTCTCAACAGCTGCATATTGTTCTTCAGTCATATTTTTGACCTTTTTATTGGATTTATCAACCCGATCATTACCATATTTAGCTCTGATCTCTTCCCCGTACTTCTTTTCATTTTCTTCAATAAGCTTTTGTTTAAAGCCTTCAAACTTTTCCTTATCGCTCATAACAATTCTCCCTTCTTCTGCAGCCAATGTCTTGTCCACATTGGCTATCAATAAATCCAACTGTTCACGCTTTGCCAGGAGCTTTTTACGGTGAGCACGCAACGCATCGGCATAGTCAAAAGACTTGGATGAAACTATATCCATAATACTTTCCAGACTTACACCCAGTTCCCTGTAAAAAAGTATTTGCTGTAACCTGTCCACTTCCGCCTTTCCATAAATACGATACCCTGAAGAATTGATTCTTGCCGGCTTAAGAATTCCAATTTCATCATAATACCGTAATGTCCTGGTGCTGACTCCCGCCATTTTACCAAGCTTTTGCACCGTATATTCCATGCTGCCACCTCCCGACAACCTTACTATACACCTTTACGTAACGTTAATGTCAATAGTACTACAGCGAAACATTTTAATTATCCTTACAGAAATAGCGCATTGAAGCGTTTGCGATATTTCTGTAAGGCGCATAAATGCCGATAAATTAATGTTTGTTTCGCTGTAGTAATAGGTAAAAAAAAGAATAAGGGACATTGCGCTCCATTGCTGGAGTTAATTGATTAACACAATTAGCGGATAATTCTAATCTTTTAAATTTTTTATATCCTTGTTCTAAATTCCGAAGGTGTAATACCGGAAGCCTTCTTGAAAACCTTACTAAAATAAAAGGGGTCCTTGTATCCGATAATAGCTGAAACCTCCGTAATGGAGAGGCTTGAATCATGTAAAAGCTCCCTGGCTTTACCAATTCTGAGCTTTTCTATATATTTTGCCGGAGTATATCGGGTCAAATTTTTAAAGTTTCTAATAAATTGGAAAAGGCTGAGATTACTCTTTTTTGCATAATATTCAATGGCATGCTCCTGCTGAAACTCTTCATTCATAACCTTAATTACATTTTCCAGATAATTGTTTCCGGATGCTTTCCCGCTGTTCCGCAAAAAGCCTGCATCACGGGAAAAGGAAGATAAAAGCTGCAGCAGATAGCTTATACAAAGCTGATGATAATGCGGCTTTTTTATCTGCAATTCATGAATAATGTTTTCAAAAAGCTCTAAATATTGCGCATGTATTCCTACCTGATAAAAATTACTACCTGTGAAATCCAGCTCATTCATCAAACCTTCAGCCTGACTGCCGGTGAAATGAATCCAATAAAACTCGGTCTTTTCAAAAGCTTCATAATAGTAATGCTGATGCTCATCGGGTCTGTATATTATAATGCTGCCGGCCTTTGCAGTTACCACATCATCACCGGTTATGTAATGGCCGGCTCCATTTATAAGATAGATTAAATAAAAATCCATTCTTGTTCTATTTAAAGATACATCAAAATCATCGATTTTAATGTAACCGCAACAATTTATCCAAAAAGGTATTGACAAATGTCTGTGTCCAAGGTGTACGTCATCCTCCAGAACCGAACCGCTATAACTATACATTATTGTCACTCCTACTACTCTGTCAGCTTTAAAGATATACTATTGGTGTCAAGTCTAATCCTGAATTTATAAGCATTTACCTTAAATTGTATAGTATGTAATTAGACTTGACACCCTGCCAGCCAATTTTCCGAAAACTAAATAACAGCAAAATATTACAGGTAAATAGCCATAAAATTCATTTACATTATTCATAATATCATTATAATAAAAGTGTATCAAGTAGCAGTAATTTTGGGTTTTGGTCTATGATGACGATTAAACCCTTAGAATCAAATATGTGCAAAAGATTACAGGTAAGCTAAAGGAGTATGAATAATATGGATAAGAAGGTTAATCTGGCAGTAATAGGTGTTAGCGGCCGTGGTTTGGGTCTGATGAACTGTATTTTCGATATGGACGATGTAAAAATCACTGTAGTGTGTGATTTATATGAAGACAGAATGGAGCAGGCTGCCGGTATTGTGCTTGAAAAATGTGGATACAAGCCTGTTTGCTGCAGTGATTATAGAGAGGTAGTAAAACGCAAGGATGTGGATTGTGTAATTACACCTTCCTCCTGGTCGGCCCACAAAGAGATTGCACTGGCTTCCATGAAGGCCGGCAAGCCGGTCGGAATGGAGGTAGGAGGAGCATATTCGCTGCAGGAATGCTGGGAATTGGTAAAGGTAAGCGAGGAAAACGGTGTTAATTGCATGATGCTGGAGAACTGCTGTTATGGAAGAGAAGAAATGACAATTTTAAACATGATAAAGCAAGGTGTTTTCGGAGAGCTTATACATTGCCAGGGCGGATATGAGCATGACTTACGCAGCGAAATATCCATGGGCTTGGAGAATCGTCATTACCGCTTCCAGAATTACCGGCACAGAAACGGGGAAATATATCCGACTCATGAGGTCGGCCCTATTGCAAAATATCTGGATATAAACAGAGGCAACAGATTTACTGCCTTAACCTCCATGTCTTCAAAAGCAAGGGGCCTGCACCAATGGATCGTTGATAACAAGGGTGAGGATCACCCCCATGCAAAGATAGATTTTACCCAGGGTGACATAGTTACAACAATGATAAAGTGCGCTCACGGAGAAACAGTGCTGCTTATTCATGATACTTCACTGCCCAGAGTTTACTCAAGAGGCGGAAGGGTCCAGGGTACAAAGGCTATCTGGATGGAAGACAAAAAGTCAATACATATCGATGGCATATCTCCTGCAGAAAACTGGGAAGAACTCGATGCATCCTGGGAACCGCTGGAGAAATACATGGAAAAATATGAACACCCTCTGTGGAAGGAATACAAGACAGCCGGCATCAAGGGTGGACATGGCGGTATGGATTTCCTTGTCCTTCGGGCATTTTTTGAAAGTGTAATGAATCATACTCCTGCACCTATCGACGTATATGATACTGCAGCCTGGATGGCCGTCACCTGCCTTTCGGAGGAATCCATAGCACTGGGCAGCATGCCGGTGTCTTTCCCTGATTTTACTTGTGGCAAATGGATAACCCGGGAAAATGAAATACCGTCAAAATACGGATTAAGTAGAGTGTTTCATGAATGCTTTGAGGGCTAGATCCGTCTGAAGCTTTAACATGGCTAAGCTTTCGGAACAAGTCTATCAAGTTTACTCACGTGGATATATAAAATCAGTTGTAATGGAAATAATAGATAAAAGCTGATAACGGAGTGGGTATATGAATGTGAAAAAACTTGAAAAGTATGGAGCGGAAAGCCTGGGCCAATTAAGAAAAGTAATGCTGCATAACCCGGAGCAGTCTATCAGGCGTATAAAGGAAACCAATCTGAAGTTCTTCCTTTTTGACAGGGTACCGGACTACGATAGGTACATAAGTGAACACAAAGCTTACGCAAAGCTCCTGTCTGATAATGGGGTGGAAGTTTACGAATTATCCGACCTGATAATAAACAATCGGGAGTTGATGTCCTATATTCCCAACCTGGCATATCTAAATGATTCATCAGTCATTACAGCCAGAGGAGCTGTTTTGTCAGCCATGTGCCCCGGAGGGCGGCAATATGAAGAAATAGTTGTCAGAGAGGCCCTTGAGGCTCTTGGCATCCCTATCCTTCACGCCAGTGAGCCGGGAGACAGGTTTGAAGGCTTTATTACCATATCCCCGGATACTCTCTTTCTAGCTCTTACCGAACGGCACAGCAGGGAATCCGTTGAGCGCTTTTTCTCTTTTGCCCTGCAGCATTTTCAGGATATGATATATGCAGAAATACCTCAGGCCAGGCGCTTCATGCATCCTGACATGATATTCAACAGGATATCGGAGCAATTGGGAGTTTACTTCCCACCGGCCTTTTTGAAATGCTGGCATATCCAGAGAAGCGGAAGGCAGGAAATTGATTTTGCTGCATGGATGAAACACAGGAAGGTAGAATTGATTCCCATATCAGATGAAGAACAGCAAAAATGGGGTACCTCCTTTATTATACTTGAACCCAACCATGTCATTAACTATGATATCTCACTCAAACCGTCAACCCGTAAGGCACTTGAATCAATGGGCGTCCGGTTTACACAGTTTCATCCCGACGCCTTGCTGGCTGGGGGCGGGAGCCTTAGATGCCTGACGCTGAGGCTTTTAAGAGTATGAGTAGTGTTATACCGTCAAATTAAACGGAAGTCATTTAAGAAATCAGATAAATGAGCCATGAGGACATCTCCCGGCAAGAAGCAGCTCATGAGTCTGGAAAATGTCCTCATGCCCTTATTAATACTCGTTTTTCCTTATCCCCGGATAATTCTTATCCAGCCATTTTTCCCTCCATGGATTTATTCTGCCCGTCTTCTCCCGCTTCGTATTTGAAAGCAGCCATGACTTTTTTTTGTAAAACCTGTTATGAAATTTATTTTCTATTCTGTCATTCTTCTCCAGGTTATCCATACATGCACGAATACAGCCTCTTGCTCCGCAGACCGCAAAATAACCCACGTGATTCATAACATAATTGTAATAGTCAATGACTGCTGAATCTGACGAATCATATGGCGTTTTGGTCCACTTAGCAGTAGCAATCGGATAGCATAGCCTGTAGGCTTCTTCCTCAGTTATTTCTGCTTTGCCGACGTCAAATTCCATATTGGGAAATGCATTTTTGTGGAAGGGTGAGATTGTATTATTAAAACCATGATGCGTAAGGGTACACCTTCCCATATCAACATCGCCCCAGCTGATATCCTTGCCGCCGATATTAACGGTAAGCTTTTTATCGGGGTCAGTGATGGGAGGAATTGCGTTACCCGGGCATTCACGTACACACCTTCCGCAGGAATTGCATATGGTACCCGGCTCAATAATGGGATCAGGCTCAAGCTCTGCATCAGTTAAGATGCTTCCAAGCCTTACTCTGGGGCCGAATTTAGGATTTAAAAAGACTTTGGAATGCCCCATCTCGCCTACTCCTGCTCCAACACCTATCAACCTGATATTTGTTACAATATCTCCAGGCAGCTTTCCTTCTGCTACAGGCACTCTTGACGGATTTCTTTCAGGTACTGCAGGATAATTTGGAACTGCTTCCCATCCATAGTCTTCTATGAAACAAGATAATGCATAGGTTAGCTTCGGACGAAACAAGGTGTTAAGCCTGTTGTAAGCATAGAAGGTATAATTGTGCCAGTGTGTCCCTTCCTCAATACCCCGGTAAGTACCTCTGGGGATACGCATTACGGTTACTATGACAGATTTGGCATCGGGAAAATAATTTTTGGGGTTCAGCATTGGAGGTGCATTCTTATAACGGTCTATGCTGGCTATGCCAACATCATCTATTCCCAATTCCCTGGCCTTCTTCTTTATCATTTCAGAAGTAAGCTTCAATGTATTCATCCCCCCTTTAGCCGTCAATACTGACGCTCTTTCCGTATATATCTATTCCCCACGCTTGACGCTTCCTGAACTTGTTCTCAAATGTATTTCCAATTTTCTTATTCTCTTCCAGACTGCATACACAGGTTCTGTTGCAAAGTGCTGCCAGCCTGTCGGGCTTTGAACCTGACGTAAGCCTGTTTGTTCTAGCGCCGTTCCTGCATTTTTTGCATAGGGAGTAATCAATTTTAGCTACCTGCATCACCTTCCCGCAGATAAAGACTTTCTTGAGGTTTTTGCTGTCTATTGCCCCAAGAGGACATACCTCGGCACATTTCCCACAGTTATCACAGATTCTGCCTTCCAGTATCGGATCTGCTTCTATGATAGCATCTGTTATGATCATCTGAAACCGTTGTCTGGGACCATATTTTTCTGTTAAAACCTCGCCATTCATACCTATCTCACCCAAGCCACAAGCTACTGCAGCATATGCAAAATCAGGGGCAACGTTTGGCGCAGGCTTTCCGTCATCAACAGGCATCCCAGTTCCGTAGGTTTCTTCAGGATTCGGGAAAATGGGAACTGCCTCCCAGCCGTTGTCCTCAATAAACCTGACCACATCATAGCAGCTTTGGGCAACAAACTCATCATCCAGCCACCTGTATCCGAACATATCATAGTCACCAAAATTGCTTCCTTCTTCAGTCCCTCTAAGCGTACCCCTTGTAATCCTTCTTCCCAGCAATATGACAGTGTTTCCTTCAGGAAAAATACTAAATGGATTATACCGCGGGTCCTGTCCATAAAATCTGTCTTTGGATGCAAAACCAATAAGGTCCGCTCCGTTCTTAAATGCATAGTCCTTGATCTGTTGCTTTAAATCCAGCATAAAATACCTCCGGTAGAAATTTCTTTTAATATTACACAACTTTCCCTCCTTATAGCTTCCTACATCGCCAAGGCTCCTTGGGATGACTTATACCATCTTGAATGTCATTGCAGGCAAAGCTCGGCAATGTCGCTTTTCATTAGAATAGCAGGCTGGAAAGTTGTGTTAGTATAATAAAATAAACTTTATTGATTCCTTTTACTTCTTTGTATACCATTCATTTATGGCATCGATAGCCTCTTTACCGCCTTTTGTATTAAATTCCTGAACGTACCTGTCAAAATCATTCAAGGATGCGGAGCCCATTACAACCTTGGTTGCATACTCATCAACATGCTTGTTGAGGTCGGCTAATTTAGTATCATATTTATCAATGGGTGGTGAGGCCAGTGTTGGTTCGACCAGAATGCAGCCCTTACACACTTCAGCCTGACGATTGTATTCTCCATCGAAGCCTTTGAGCTTGAGCCTTCTTGGGAAGCTCTCCTCTCTTACAATTGTCTGGTAGCAAATTTTCCAGGTCACATTTGTCTGCTCTTGCAAGGTCTGAACTGTTTTTCCGTTCTCCACCTTGTAATCAATACCTTCAATACCATGGTCCTGAACTATTCCCGCTTTTTCAGAGCCCATATAATTTACAAACCTTGCTGCAGCTTCTTTTTGTTTTGATTTTGTCGGTACACATGTCAATGCGCTGAATATCGGGTTCTGCATAGAACCCTTCATGCCATTCCTGCCTTCCGGATAAGGGATAAAATCCAGCTTTGCTTCGGGAAATTTCTGAGCCAGATTTGTTTTATTCAAAGCAATCCCTACCCAGTTGTTTACAATAGCAAAAGCTCTTCCTTCCAATAATTTTTGAGCATCATCTTTAACCACCGCAAATTCTTTGTCAATCAGGCCCTGATCGTACATGTCCTTTACAAATGCAAGATATTCCTTAAATTCAGGCTGAATCATTGCGAATTCTAGCTTTCCGGCCTTTTCAACAGTCCTTCCGGCCACACCGAAAGCACCCATTACAGGCTGTAATAAAACATTACTGCACGTTATGGGTATTATATTCTTTTTCTCTTTAATGGTCTTCATTAAGGTTACATATTCATCAAGAGTTGTTGGATCCTTCAGTCCCAGCTCATTCATTATGTCCCTTCTGACAATGGTCCCATAATTGGTTACCTCAGATGCACCTTCGCCGCGCATTGCAAATGCAATGGTCTTACCATCGGACTTAACAGCTTCCTGAACATCCTTCGGTGTTATGTTCAAATACTCCGGACAGTATTCTGCTATAAGTTGATCCAGGGGCATTATAGCCCCCTGAGCTGCATATTTGAATGCATTGTCTCTGCTAAGGCTGATAAGGTCGGGAACATCACCACCGGCAAAGATCATGGCAATCTTCGTATCTGCATCTGTCTTCGGAAGCATTTCCCATTGGACTGTAATACCGGAATTCTCGTTATGTGCCACTGCTATTCTGTTCTTGTTCAGATCTTCACCAGCTTTAGTCATAGTATCTACGCTGGCATGATAGGAATGAAGATATTTGATTGTAACCGGTTTTGCTTCCGAAGTTTTCGTCGTGACCCCGCCTGAAGTCTTAGTTCCCGCAGCAGGAGCCTTTGTGTCCCCAGTTTTTGTACATCCGGCAATGGAGCCAAATACCAAGGCAGCTGACAGGGCTATTGCCGCAACTTTTCTTAATAACATAAATACATCCTCCTTAAAGATTTTTTATTATTGCATTTAATGCTTTGATGCTTTATTTCATGGCGCGAGTCCTGCCCGCACCCGGAAAACCTTGTAGCTATTATATGCATACAGTTTATTACACTCACTCCTTTACTGCACCTATCATTACTCCTTTGACAAAATGCTTCTGCAGAAAAGGATATACTATCAATATTGGCACCATGGCAGCAATAATCGTTGCAGCCCTGATGGATTCGAGGACAACATGGGTTGCTGCTTCCCAATCCAGATCAAGATTACTGCCCTGAAGATTTAAAATCAAGTTTCTCAGATAAAGTTGCAGCGGCATGATGGAGCTTTTTGAAGTATACAGCATTGCTCCAAAGAAACTGTTCCAGAAGCTGACGGCATAAAAAAGCCCTATAGTTGCAATTGCCGCCTTTGATAATGGTAATATGATCTTAAAGAGTATATTTAAGCTTGAGGCTCCGTCAATTCTTGCGGATTCTTCCACTGATGGAGAAATGCTTTCAAAGAAATTTCTCATAAGGATCATATTAAAAGGCGTAATAGCGCCCGGAAGAATCAGTACCCAGATATTATCGTACAAACCAAGCTGTTTATACAACAAATATGTAGGAATCATACCTCCGCCAAAAAACATTGTTATTATATAAAGCAATGAAATCAACGAATTGAAAGGCATATTCTTCTTTGTCAGAGGATATGCCGCAAACACCGTCAGCATGATACTTATAAAGGTTCCCGCAGAAGTAATGAACAGGGAATTCCCAAGTGATACCAGAAACTGATTATTGTTCAGAACATACTGGTATGAATAAAGGTTAAATCCTACCGGCCACAAAATTACTTCCCTGGTAAGAACCGCTACCTCGTTGCTGAAGGATTTTGCGATAATATGTATAAAAGGCAGAAGAGCTGCCAGTGAAATCACTGTTAGCAAAGCGATGTTGAAAACGTTGAAAGCTCTTACTCCTTTTGTCTGCTTCATATATCCCCCTTAATACATTCCTGTGCCGCCGAGTTTCTTTACAATGCTGTTTGAAGCCAGTAGCAGCGTACAGTTAATTACCGCCTTAAACAGCCCGGCAGCGCTGGTTAACCCGAATTGCAGCGTTATAAAGGACTGCC